>BNJT01002150.1_pt1 | contig 117277 bp, 87 predicted proteins | sample 8540491 | NCBI WGS metagenome assembly BNJT01 (sample SAMD00202455, study PRJDB9452) | human saliva metagenome | host: Homo sapiens | reverse complement strand
TAGTTATTACGTATTGTTGTTAGAAGAATTTTGTATAAAAATATTTGAGTAGGGGAATTTAAAGATAGGGCAAAAAGGGTTACACAATTAGCTTAGTGAGGCTTTAAAAAGGTCTAGCCAAAGCTAGACCAAAAACATTAATTTAAGAGGTGGGGTTCCTAAGTTCTGTGACGCTTAGTTTAATTTAAGGCACTGTCATCTTATTTAGATAAAGTTCAGCTGCAGAAGCTATCTCTTCTACGCTTCTAGCATTTTCAGATGAAATTTTGACGACCCCTGAGTATGCCATCCATGATCCACTTACATTCTTACCAGTTGCGATGGTTTGCATAGTCTTATCAGACATCGCTATGGTTATTCATCGTCTCACCTATATCATTTATCGTCTTTTCAACGTCGCTTGCAACGTGAGTTAGCTTCGAATTTGCTTAGAGTTGATACCCATTGTCGTCGCTATCATTTATCGCTCGAACGATAACGTTGATAGTTGCATTATCTCTCGTTAGAGACTTTTGAGTCTCCTCTCAGCCAGCTGTCTAACCTCAGCAACGACTGCAAAGCCACCATGCTCGCCTGCACGAGCGGCCCGGAAGTCAGGCAGAGCTGTAGGTTTGTCTGATCAGCGAGATTGCTGATAACCATGTAAGCACTGATTTTACCTGTTCAGCGCCATGGCTGTTGCTCGATCTTGCTAGCCATTTGGCTCTCTACGTTTGCAGAGTCTACGATCCGAGATGATAGGCTTTGACGCAGCGTCAGTAGCTGTTTTTATATGAGTGCCTGCCTTTGAAGGTCATCTTTGCCAGCTTGAGTCAGTCATGAAGACTTTCGCTGGCTTGTATTGAGTGGCATCTTTGATTTGTCTCTCTTCAACGATCTGATTCTTCCAATGCTGCTCTGCTCATGTTTGAAGAGAGGATTGAAGCTCATTTGCGACTGAGTTGTTTTCACGAAAGATGCTTGGTGTCATTTATTAATGCTCTAGCGCTCTATGAAGTTATTTAGTATCATTGCTTATTTTAGCTTATCTCATCTTGCCGTAGATTGGATTCTTAATTGTAAAGTCAGATGTTATAGCATTTGAATTTGTTCATATCGATAGATCATAAACCATCTTTTACAAGAATATACAAACAACGATCAAGAGTAAAAGTAATTATGATATCATATGATGAAGTTTTTGCTAACTACTTTTTAGAGGTGTTAAGAAGTCATCAGTCACAGCTGGAGCCAAGCACGATCCAGTTTAGCTTATCAAAAGTGGCACAAACGCAACTATCGCACGTTCAACACACATCAGCTACGAGCTATAATTCAACGCTGCTTTCGTGGCTGCTCGTTTGTCCATAGATGCCTTTAATACACTCACCACTTAAGCTCTTTTGCCAGCTTGAGTTGGGTGGACCGCCAGTTTAATAGTTTCTTGTGTTGTAGATAGATGATACGTGCTCGCCTAACTTCATTTGCGCCATTGTCTCGAGGTCTTCTAGGCCTCTCAGTAAAAGTCACCAACCTATAAATCGAAAACACGTCTAGCCTCGCCTTTTTCTCCCGATAACTGAGTCATAAAGCGACATATAAGTTTCTACATGTTTAGAGGTCCACCATGGGGTCTCGTTACATTCATCATCTCTTTGGATAGATCGTTTTATTTAGCACGCAGCGCTCTACTGCCATTATCTAAGTAAAAGGGAGAGGTAGAGACAGCACAACCGATCATAATACCTGATCTTGCAAAGATCGTTGGTATACCGCCGTGTGACGCAGTCTTTGATCATATGTATATCTCGTGGTCGTTGTTTAGCATGACCCACATCTAGTCTGAGACGATCCTCTAAAGCGTCGTCATTTTTCTGTCTTTATGAGTTTGTGCTAGGTTCTTAGTGTTACCCAGCTCTTTTAGATAGTGCATAGATAGTTTTGCATTGTCTTGGTTGTCTTCGTCAAACAACTCAGCGTATCCATCGCAGGGTGCAACATTTTGCCTGACAGTGGTTTTCCTGCCCTCCTTGATCTCACGCTCCAAAATCGTTTTGACGTATAAAACAAAAGCAAAGCCTTACAAATGGACAAAGAACTAAAGCGATGATCGCCAGGACCTCTGACCAAGATGCTACGCGATTCATCTGCTATCCTCCTTGGTTTAGAGTATTCAGGGCCTAATATACATAGTTTTCGCTTAAAACATATATACTCGGTAGGATAACTGAAATTTGCAATTTTCTGTATGCTATACATTTATAGTCATAACTTCTTTATGAACTACCAGGCGAGGCCTACTAGAGAAAATGCTGCTTTACAGTGAGCATTTTGAAGGTATTATCATTAGGAAAATATTTCAGATACACGCCCATCGTGGTGGGACGCTGTACTATCAGAACATCCTTGGTAAAGCAGTTTAAATGCACGCTTTATGACTGTTTGAAGCAGGAATGTAGCAAAGTGATAGAAAGTACGTGAGATAGAGTTTACTCCTGTTTTGCATATCAGATTTTGCGTGACTGAAATTCGCATTACTATGCCAGCAACCAGACAAAGATGCGCCCACTGCATGGCCTAGGGATAGACATTTTCATCGATCGTTGATGAGTAATCGAAGCCACGATGAAACGATAGAACTTTTAGCGATAATCGCGCTCTGGCACTGAGTGAGTCGCTTTTGCGCTCACAGAGGAAAAGTCCGAGTCACGATAGACGAAGTTCCATCTAACGGATGGCTAGAAACCGAGCGGATAGTGTAACGAGAAAGTAGACTTCCGCTTCGGCGGTAAAGGTGAAACGCGGGTATGAAGCCCACCGGCGCGTTGGCCAACACGAAACGTGCCATATAAACTCAATCTAAAAGTAAGAAGTGGATGGTTTGGTCTTATATTAAAACCCTAGCGCTTCGACTTGTAAAACAGAGTAGATAAATGATCGCTCGAAGAATAGAAGACTCAGCTTAACGCCGCTGTTCAAGCGAAAGATTTGAGAGATATTCAAGACGAGGCCGGCACTGTAGCCGTGCCTTGAAATGGAATGTGTAATCTGTTTATGTATTTTTGAGCTTTTGTAGCTTTATAGCTCAGCTTTGGATAGTGTGAAGACTTGCTTTTGTAAAAGCTCTATCGACGCGCCTATCAAGCCTTTTGCCTCGCGCTGCAGCTAAAGCACCCAAACATATCTTCGTTGAGTACATGATAAAACAGCTAGCTTTCTGACATCCTCGTCTGTCAGAGCGCTTAAACTCGGTGACCCAGCTCATTCATCGATGTTACCTCTCGCCACGCCTCTGATAGCTGCTGTACGATCGTTTGCGACTTCACCTAGCGCCGCTATATCAGTTTCTTGGATATTATAGCCATCGCAAGAAGCTCGCATCTGTCTTGTATAAAGTCCGCTAAAGATGGTGAAGCGCGATCGCCTTGAGAATAATCAAGCTGAGTTTAAAAAGCTCGACAAAAGATAGCGTTTGCTCTGTTTATATAGTAGACTTTTCTCTATATCTCCAGCTTCGATCGTCAGTGCGAAATATACCTCACAGAATCCCATCATAAAGCATTTCTATTAATTTAGTCAGACTCGATGCGAAAACTCGACTGTGCATATGCACTATGTGCGCTTGATTCATTTTCTCTTTATTTTCTGCTGTTTATCTCAGCATCTATCATTGATTTTAGAGTTGAGAACTGATTTTCCAAACTAGCGATGATAGCGTTAGTACTCTGCATAAACGCTCTGTGTTTCTCGTCTAAAAGCTTTTGGTGTAGCTCTTTGTGTCTAGTGAATTGATTTTCACTTTTCATCTTAGCTGATTTTGCATAGCAATCATAGTACTATCTTGCCAACAGCCACCATCAAGCATCTTTAGTGAAAGTCTTGTAAAATAGACCATCTGTCTTTTTAGTCTATTGGATTTACAGTTGCTTTCGTCATACCAAGGCTTGCAAGGGCTGCGTAGCCTTTACCTCCAAACTTTCGCATCGTTTCTCTTTAGGATTATTCTCTTGCCACTTTGATCAAGGCTAGCGCGTGACACCCTCGATACCAGCGTCATTGCGAGCTTGTTGAAGCTTTTAGAGCGTTGTCCTCGAGCTGATGAGCCAGTGCGGTTGAGAAAATAACTGACTTGCCATTTATCGTTAGATCGCCGGCCGCTATGTTTAGAGCTCCGTGCTAACTGGTGAATTTACCCATGTGAGTTATCGGCTCAGTCTTGTTTGACCCCATGCAGAAACATTCGAATTCTTCAGGGTCGTGCTAAAGCAGCGTATCAGTTTATTTAGATCAGCTGAAGCTGACCATCTTTATCGGGCTCTATACCGTTACTTAGCGCCTTTGCCTTCACTATCTTGACCATTTACTGAGACGGGCCGATGTTTGATCTGGGCTTGAAATTTGCCTCGCCTTGGAAAAGTACCTGCGCCTCTTCATCATAGCTTTCGCGATACAGGTTCATAGTCATTAGGTTGTAGTCTTTTATAAACTCTAATAACTTTTATAGACTTCCTCTGTATTTTGAGAGACTACATTTGTTTTACCAACCTCATTTGAGTGTGATATGTACGCTGGCCTTAGATTATCAAATGATTTTTATCCTTTTTACATTTACCATTATATGTATGTCTGCATCTTGTGCTTTTGAGATTCTATTTTCCGTGCGATGATGTCATCTTTTGGTGAACCATCAGAGATTTGTTAATGATTAGCCATGCTCGTCTGTATCTTGAAACTGCGTATCATCCCAGCCAAAGCTTGTCTGAAAAATGAGATGTATCGTTTGTACGATAGTCTGTGTCGCGCCAGTTTTGCTGATTGAAGCATTATTTGATTTGGTTTGTCGCCACCAACATTTAAAGATTTAGCTCGCAACTTGCCCGCTTACGTCATTTATCTTATCAACGATATCTTGATAGGTTGTCGATCTGTCACGCCGATAGAGAGATACGTCCATCGATCTCAACATCAAAATGAGCCAGTAGCTATGCGCACTATCTCTTGAAGCTTTTTGAGGTACGTGCTTGAAATGTATCTTTTTGAGCAAGTTTTTGCGTCGATACTAAAGCTTTGCACGCTAACGCCGTTTTGCCGCAGCAAGCTGTGGACGCTTTTACCAGCGTTGTTTGGTATTTCTTTTTAGATAAAGTGCCTCGCCATAGCCAAGTGTTTTGCGCTAACATTTACGTTGCTAACAAGGTTTTTAGCGCCGCAAAGGTCGCTTTTTGTTTAAGATCGTTTTTCTCAGCCTGTGTTGAAGTGGTTTGATCTGTCCAGCCTCGTCGGCATCTTTTAGTTTTTGATAAGTTCATCGTTTGAGTCCACCATTTTTGTACCTAAACCTACCTGTTACGTTACCTACTGCCATTTTTAACTCTCTTGTCAAGTATGCCTATACTTTCCTAAAGTATTCACTTATTTTTATAGCCTCTGCTTGGAAGCTGTGTTATTTCTTCGCCTGTTTTGGCGTCTTTTACTGAACAACCATCAATTAACTTCTCGTTGTAAGCAAATCTTACATTAGTATCGACTGCTGTCTGATAGTTTAGCCCTATCAGTGACCTCTCTTGTTTTCTCAGCAAGAATCCTCGTTGCAAGTCCGTCAAGCTCGTTAGCGTCTTTGACTTGCCGTTTTGTCGGCATTTGCTTTGACATCAGAGTGCTCGAAGGTCTGCTATCGATTTGACGCTGAGCCGACGTGCTCATGCTTGCATCAAGTGTTTGATTTGCCGCTGCTTTGAAAATTTGCATAGTTTTACTCCGCCAAAACTTCCATCTAGCATCTACATCGGTAAAATTCGCTGGTATTTACGATGCACGTTATTTAGAGTTAAAATCGAGCAAAATTTATAGGACGGGATATGAAAAATTCATTTGAGATGCGACTGCATTTTGTCGTAAAAGACCTTTGCTGCTTTTTGTGGAGAGTTAGCCGCTCATCATAAGGACTGTGATTTTTGTAGATGAGTGACCGCGAGATCGTCACAAAAACCGCTATTTATAATAGGTAAGAACGCTCATCTTTCTCATCCGTTTAACAAAGCCACTCTTCTTGATACGCTAGAGGTTTTTACTCAGCCACGCAAATTTCAAAGGCAAAAAGAGCCAGATCAGATAGTAAATGAAAAGAGTTTGGAGCAAAAAGTATCGCTCTTAATTGATATTAAAGCCGATCTGCTTTGAAAGTACTAGGGCAAATCGGTGAAACTTTTACCGAAAACCTCAAGTGGTAAAGTAAAAGGCAAAAACTGAATTGCCAAGTCTAAAGCGACAAGAAGCACAAAAAGCATCGTAAAAAGAGTCCTTTTTAACGTCATCAGAGATGAAATGTACTCACTTACATTTTATAGAGGGCTTTGGCGGAAGTGGCGTGATGGCAAGCGGAGCTGTGGCAGCGGAGCGCGCGGGGCGATCGCTATCGAAAAAGATAGACGCTTTTAAGATAACGCAAAGCAACCTTGCCAGCCTGCAAAGCTCCGATCAAAAGCGATAAATGGCGACAGCTTTTGCGCTTTGCCTGATCTTGTAAATTCGCAAAATGGCAAGGTTTTACTCTATCTTGATCCGCCATTTGACGCAAGGGCTGGCTTTGATGATATCTATGAAAAGCTTGTAAATTGATCCTCACAGCTAAAAAGAGAAATTATATGATGGTTTTTGAACACAACAGCGACTTCGGTTAATGATGATTCTGCGTATAAAGCGTTAAATTCTACGAGTGGAGCCACTTCGCTCTCTTATTTTTCAGTAAAATGGAACATCTTTTGCTTTAAAAACCTAAAAATAGCTAAATTTTTAGGATATGAATAAATATTTTTATCTTTGTAGCAGCTTCAGTGATAGCTACTTCCAGCACTTTGCTACGCAGATAAAAAGAGCTTGCAAATATCGTTGGCGTTAGAGATAACCAGCTAATAGGCTACGGCGTTTAGTCGGACTAAACGGCACGACGACTCAACGTCAGAATTTCACTATCGAGTCGCTATCAAACATGCTTCAAGGCGTAAATGTCAAGATAAATCCGAGATGATATAAGTCTAAAAACGCAGCCGCTGTTATGGTGACAGCAAAATTGCCTGCATTTGCAAGGCATGGCGACAAGCTTGATTCGTGATCTCATCTATCGGCGACGCTAAGAGCTTGCAGGGCGGCACGCTTCTTATGACTCCGCTAAGGGCGTTGATGGCGATATCTACGCTTTGGCTCAGGGCGCTCTTAGTATCGGCGGCAAGGTGCAGGAAGAAGTGGCGGCAATCACTCGACCGTTGGCACTCATCTTAAGCGGGAGCATTGGTAGAGCGCGAGGTCATTTGCGATATCTACAGCCAAGACAGCATAAAGCTAAGCCTAAAGATACACATTTCAAAACCGCTCTTGATATCCAAAAACGCCGTAAATGCCAACATCTCAGACGACACCGCAAAGGCGATCGATCCAAGAACGGTTATCATTAAAAAGCCAGATGACGTTAGTATCATCGAGCTTGCAAGCGCTGTAGCTTGACCTTGACGTGCGAGTATAAGCCAGACGAGAAGATCGTGGTCGATGAGAGAACTGGCACGATAGTTAGCGGTATAAACGCGGGTGGTAAATCCGAGTCGTTATAACTCCGGCGCCATAACTATAAAATACGAGCCAAACAGCTACGAAGAGGCGGCGCAAAATGATGTAAATATGGTAGCGACACCTCAGTAGCTCAAGTCAAAATCTACTTAGAGTACCATGGCGAGAAAACAACCGTTGCAAACGTGACAAGAGCGCTAAACAAACTTGGCGCAACTCAAGCGACATCATCTCGATACTTGAGATGAAACGAGTTGGCGCGATACAAGTCGATCTGGAGATAATATAATGCAAATAGACAACACTCTTAGCACTAAAGTCCTGATAACGACATCTCAGCAAACAAGATAAAACCTAAATAGTAAAACAAGACGCACTTTTAAAAAGAGCAAACTGACGCTTTTTGAAGCATATATGGTAAAAAGCTGTGCTTGATATCGCTTTAAAAGAAGATGACACAACTCACTCTGTCAAAAAGCCGCTGGCAACGCTGTTTACAGATCTTATGTATAACGACGCTATGAGTAAAGCTTTGAGTGGAAATTGGGTTTTTCAGAACTTTTATACGATTTTTAAAGAGAGACTCTTAAGTAAAATTGTATTCTGCCGATGTAGTGATATAAACATTTTTATTTTAAGAGGTACGGATATGATAACTCCTTTTGAACCAAAAGCCAAACTACCAGGCAAATACGCTAAAACAATAATAGCGATGCTAGAGTAGAAAATGAAAACAAAGAAGTAAAACAAATGAAAACGCAAAGATAAAAGAGATAGCTGATGCTATAGCAAATGGCACTTATCAGGTAGATATCTCTAAAACAGCAAGAGCTGTGGCTGATGCGTTGCTGTACGTGAAGGGAATTTAAATGATAAAGAAGCTTTTTGGACGAGGCCATAGGCGAGCTAGATGAGCTTATATTAACGATGCAAGATATCGCCAATATAAAAGAGGCGAAGCACTCAAGCGATTGATGAGCGTGAAGAAGAAAAATGCTCTTGTGCGTGCTTTTGAAGATACTACAGAGCTTTGGATAAAGAGCTACTAAAGGGTCTCAAAAAGAGGTGGCACGACGACACGCACAATGCTAGATGATGAAGTGAAGTCAAAAGCTGGTGCTTATGCGTTCAAAAGCTTGAAAATACATCAAAGTAAATAAAGAATATGCAAGACACGTCGTTGTTGTTAAGGAGTTTTCGACTCGCTTAGCAAAAAGGTCTTTGGCACTCAGGTGAGTAAGGTATGGCCAAGACGGCAGCAGCACAGATAATAATTTTTACAAATCAAGGGTTTAAAAATGGCTAATATCTTTATAGTCAGTAGGCACAGGCGTTTCAGGGCTAAATGCAGCTCAATTTCGAGATAAGCACAACCAGGAAACAACATAACAAACGCCGATGGTAACTGTGACACAAGACGGCGTGTGAGTGCGGTCTGCGTCTCCAGCGATGAACACAGTCCCTGGCGGCGTTGGCACAGGAACGCAGGTCGATACTGTAACAAGACTTCACGATGAGTTTGCCTACTCAAGACTAAAGTACTCGTCATCAAATTTGGAAAATACAGCCTATAAACAAAGAATTTACAAGAGGCGACAAAATACTTCCCAGACCTAAGATACTGGTATGGTAAAGGATATCCAAGAGTATTTTGCTGCGGTGGAACAACTTCGCTTCTAACCCAGACGAGGGCGCTCAAAAGGTAAATTGATAAACAAAGCTAGTGTTTTTAACAGGCAGCCTAAACCGCTCATCAAAAGATGCTTTTGTGATATGCACACGCAGATAGATGAGACTATAAAGATAAATATAAACGAGATAAACTCGCTCGGCAAGCAAATAGCAACTATAAATAAAGCAAATTCAAAAGAGTTGGAGTCAGGCGCGGACGCTGGCATAAAGATAAATGCAAACGACCTTCGCGACAAGCCCGTGACGAGCTCGAGCTTGCTATGTCAAAAGCTGGTAAATACAGCCGTTTATAAAAGCGATCTAAAAAGCAGAGTCGGGGATAGATACTGGCATAACTGATCAGGAAGATACTACAACCTAAATATCGGTATCAGCATAGTCGATGGCGTAAATTTCCATGAAATTTCTATGAGTTCAACCGAGTGGGCAATACACTACATTATTATGAAAGAAGATGGCAGACGCATCCCTATGGAAGAGAAGATCTACAAATGGCAAAGATAGGTGCTGCTCTTGATCTTAGGGTCGCAACTACGAGCCAGATAATAATGATAAATTAGCGATGGTATCATTCAAAAATATATCGACAATCTAAATACATTTTTCAAAAACACTTATAACAAGCACAAACAACGTCTATGCCGAGTCTGCGGTTGAGGTACCAAACTCAGATCCGATAAGCTACCCTAGAAAACGACAAGACGCTGATGAACCACGACAACAGCATAGAAACGGCAGCTTTGAAGCCATAGTTTATGACAACAAAGGAGCAACGTCGTAGCCAAAAGACTATCGAGATAAACGGCACTACGACGATGAACGATACAAAATACGGCAACTCTATCGTAAAGACTTCAACTCACATTCGGACGACAACTAACGACAACAACATGTTAAATGACGTCGATGACTTTTTGAAGCGTCGTATTTTTGATGATAAAAACACAAACCAAGGTACATTTGCGCTCATACCACGAAAAGCAAGCTCAGGGGCTTTATAGCATCTCAATAGTCGATCACGGCACATTCCAGGCGCAGTTGGTATCAATAGATTTTTCTCAGGCACAAACTCAAATCATGGGCATCAATCAAAATTTCGTCCAAGACCACACAAAGCTTCGCGCATACTCAAAGCCGATCGTCGGAAACAACGAAGTTGCAAACAAGATGATCCAGCTTCAGTATCAAAAAGCAGACATTTTACTCAAGTGGCACTGCGCTTGATGGGGACAGAGACGATCGAGGATATTACCGCTATTTTACGACCGATATGGCGAGCGACACGGAGTCAAATAATACGATCCACGACACAAATACATCTTTGCAAAAGACAGCTGAGCTGAGTTTCAATCAACAAACGGCGTAGATACCAATGAAGAGCTTACAGTGATCCGCTTTCAAGCGAGCTACAGCGCAACTGCAGAGATCATCACGACCGTTGATCAGATGCTTGACACCTTCTTTCAGCTAAAAACAATGAGCGATCTAAAGAGCCTTTTTAGACTCGCACGTACTTAAAAAATACAAACTCGGGGCTATTTGACGCGGACCCACTCAAAGTAGCCTCTAAATTTAAAGAGCCAAATATAGCGCTTATTTGTGCGTTATTTGCCTATGGCAACGCAAAGATGATAGTGAAAAATTTCTAAATTCGGCGGATTGAGCCTGTGATGAGTGAGCAAAAATATCATTATCAGTTTCAAATACCGCTTTCAAAAGTGAGAAACGACGTAAAAGAGTCTATCACGTCTCACGCCTGAAAAAGAGGTGACATAGAGAAAGTACAGCCCGTGGTCTTGCACAGCGAGATGATGAGGGCGTAAATGAGCTTATTAGAATTTATTTATGGGCTAAAGCTCACCGCTCAGATGGATATGAGTTTTTCTTTGGTAAGAGCTTTGATAAAAGAGCCTCAAAGCCCATATAAACGCTATATATGTATCTTCGCTGGATGGTGCGAGATAGCGACATCGATCTTGGGCTGTTAGAATTTGCCAAAGATAGACTTTTTGATGCCACTCTGACGTGCATACGCATGGGGTTTCTCGTGAAATTGGGACTTATCAACAGAAAGAGCTACGACTTCAAAGCGGTTATGGAGCTTACAAAGATAGGCTTAGAAGGGTGATGAAAGCGGTCCGATCAAAATACGACTTTGCGCTTTTGGGATAGGGCAGAGCAAAAGAGCTAGAAACTATCGTAAAAATCTCAAAAATAAAAATTATTGCTACATTACTAACTACTAGATAGACTTCACGTACAATTTTATCCATAGAGGGCTTGTATGATCGTTTTACTAAAGTGCAGTTCTAGGAACATTTGCTTTTTGCTCACGAGGTCATCACTTTGATCCAAAGGCTGGCGAGCATCTTGTGATCCCAGTTAGCGAACCTAAGCGAAAAAGGCGACAAAAACGTTGGCGAAGTAGTAGCTGTTAAGACAAACTACGGCGTAGCGCTTTTTCCAAATCTAAGGTCTTCCTGCAGGACTTCACGGCTTCCACGTTCATCAAAATGCTGACTGTGGCGCAACTGAAAAAGGTCTTGGCATGAAAGCTGGCGGTCACTGGGATCCGGCTGGAGACAAAAATGCACTCATTTGCATGGGATGACAATGGCCACAAAGGCGATCTACCAGCGCTTTACGTAGATGCTGAGGGGCAATGCAAACTACAGTTCTAGCTCAAAGATCAAAAACGCTTGACGAGCTAAAGGTCACTCACTAATGGTTCACTGTTGGTGGCGACAATCACAGCGACCAGCCAAAAAGCACTTGGCGGCGGCGGCGCTTCGAACTGCTGCGCGTTATTAAAGTAATTAAACCCACAAAAAGCCTTCAGTTTAATGTTTAAAGGCTTTTCTTTTCGAAATTCTATCTACGTTAACTCCCATTTCTAAGATGAAAATTACAGAAATTACTTAAACTACAATCCGCTTTTTAACTTAAATTTACAAAAGAACAAAAATGAGAATTTGACCTGCTTAGCTACACTGTCTTTTTGTCGCTGCATTTTTGGGTGGTTTTATCGATGCGATCGCGAGGTGGTGGACTGATCACTCTGCCAGCTATCGTGGCAATGGGCGTGCCACCGCATCTTGCCCTGGACAAAACAAGCTTCGAGGCGTCTTTGGCAGCTTTACTGCAACGCTAAATTCACTAAAAGGGCTGATTGATTACAAAGAGTGCTTTGTTGGCATAGTTTTTACATTCATTGGAGCCCTCATCGGCTGCTACGCTCATCTTATTTTTAAATGCAAATTCTTAAAGATCATCATTCCATTTTACTAATCGCCATCTTCATCTACACGCTTTTTATGCCATAGGCGAGGCGACAGGGCTGCAAAAGATGAATGAGGCTAGTATGTCATCTTTGGGCTCATTTTGGGCTTTTACGATGGCTTTTGGCCAGGAGCAGGCTCGTTTTTGGATGTTTGCGATGGTGGCTTATCAGGCTACATTAAAAAAGGCGGTCGCTCACACAGGCTTTAAATTTACCGAACATCGTAGCACTTGGCGTTTTTCATAGCAGGCGGGCAGATACTTTGGCTAGTTGGCTTTTTGATGGCTGTAGGGGCCGATCGCAGGAGCATATTTTGGCTCAAACAGTCATCAGAGGTTCCAGTTATTAGAACGATGTTTTTGATGGTTGTCGCAGCGACCATTTGCAAACTGCTTTTTGACTACTTCAAAAGCTTAAAATTAAAAATGTTTCTAACTATAATTTTGTTACAATCACGCCAAAATTCTAAATCTAAGGTGAAATCAATGAAAGATTTGTTTTCTATTCTCAGATTGCTAAAACCATTCCACGCCTTTGTCTATGCGTTTCACTTTTGCCTTGTAGCTTTGATCATCCTCATCGTTGCCCTACATCGCAAGAGAGTAGAAATGCAACTTGTGCAAGAGCCTTCAAAACATAGTCGAGGGCTTATTTAGAGGCGTTATCTCTATGGGCAAGGATACTTTGGCAGCGAAAAGCTAGCTAGAAAATACCTCCCACTTGTTGCAACCTATCGGTTTTATCGTATTTTTCTCAAACGTTATTGGCATCATCCCTGGCTTTGAGTCACCAAGCTCAAAGCAATTAGCTCTAGTTTTGGCTTTGGTTGTATTTGTTTATTACAACTTTGAGGCATGAGAAATGGCTTTTTCACACTGGACACTTTATGGGACTAAAACAAATTCCTAGCTCCTATAATGTTTCCAGTCAAGTCATCTCACATCTTTCACGTGTAGTTTCGCTTTCATTCCGTCTTTTTGGTAACATCAAAGGCGATGATTTGTTCTTGCTTGCGATGCTTACACTCGCACCTTGGTTTGCACCGCTTCAGCGTTGCACTTCTAACGCTTATGGCTGTTTGCAAACATTTATCTTTATGATGCTAACTTACGTTTATCTAGCTAGCGCGAGTCGCTATTAGCGAGCACGAGCATTAGTTTAAACCATATTTTATATGGCTCTCTCTCTTTAAATTTCTTTCACAAAAATCTTTTTAACATATAAATATATCACAAAGCACTCCTTTAGATATTTTAAAAAGAAAGTATCGCTAAAAATACATACTAAAATTGCACTACATTAAGGTAAAAATATGTTTGAAGTCGTTATCGGTTTTAGAAGTTCACACTCAGCAATGCAAAAACTAGAGTACTACTGCTCTTGCTCGACTAGTTTTTGGCGACGAGGCGAACACTCATGTTTGTCAGAACCTGCCTAGCTCTACACTGGGCCTTGCCTGTGCTAAACAAAGAGGCTGTCAAAAGGCGATCAAGCTTTTGGCACAGCGATAAACGCTAAGATAAATAAAAATCAGTCTAATAGACTACTTCTATCCGGACCTTCAAGGCATATCAAATCTACAGTTTCGAGATCCCTATCGTGGAAGGTGGCGAGCTCATCATCGACGTAAACGGCACTAGCGCATAGGCGTAACCAGAGCGCACCTTGAGGGAGGACGCTGGCAAAAATATCCACGAAGAAAACGAGAGTTTGGTCGATCTAAATGGGCTGGAACGCCGCTTCTTGAGATAGTTAGCGAGCAGGATCTTAGAAGTAGCGACGAGGCGGTGGCTTATCTTAAAAAGCTGCACTCGATCGCTTCGCTTTTTAAACATCAGCGACGCAAATATGCAAGAGGAAGCTTTCGCTGCGACGCAAACGTCTCTATCCGTCAAAAGGCGACACCAAGCTTTACACAAGGTTGAGATAAAAACCTAAACTCATTAAATTTATCCAAAAGCGATCGACTACGAAGTGGAGCGCCAAAGTGCAACGTGGGAAGATGGCAAATATGACGAAGGGTCTATCAAGAGACAAGGCTGTTTGACACGCAAATTAATGACAAGATCTATGCGTGGCAAAGAGGATAGCGCGGAGTATGGGTACTTCCCTGATCCAGACTTGCTCCCTGTTGAAGTGCCAGAAGGATGTATAACGAAGCGATCAAAATCCAGAGCTTGCCGAGCAAAAGGTGGCAAGATACGTTAGTGAGCTAGGTGTAAAGAGGCGATGCCTCGTTAACTCAAAGCGTTGAGAGTGGCTAGATATTTTGAAGAGCTGATCGCTGCTGGGATTTCTCAAAGCTTGCTACTACGTGGCTCATAGTCGAGCTTCTTGGCCGCTTAAATAACGGCGTAACGATCGAGACAAGCCCAGTTAGTAGCGCTAAGATGATAGATCTACTAAAACGCATGAAGATGGCACGATAAGCGGCAAGGCTGCAAAAGGGTGCTAGACTTATCTAATGGAGCATGATCGCGGACGTCGATAGCGTCATCAGAAAAACTTGGCTTGAAACAAGTGAGCGACGACTCAGCGATCGTTGCCGTATAGATCAGATACAGCTGCAAACGCCGACAAAGTGAAAGAGTATAAAAACAGCAAAGAGAAGATGTTGGCTTCTTTGTTGGTCAGGTGATGAAAGAGGGCAGGGTGCCTTTAACCCAGGCAAAGTCAATGAGCTTTTAAAAAGGGCAAAATAGGCTAAAGAAGGGCTAAAAATGAGGCATATGCAGTCATCGGAGCTGGCAAGTGGGGCAGTGCGCTATTTCACGCATTTAGTAGGAATAATGAGTGCGTCATCAGCTCCAAGAACGCCAAGAGAGATACCGATACAGCAGCTTGGATGAAGCTTTGGAGTGCGAATACCTAGTCTGCACGATCCCAACGCAAAGCTACAAATTATGGTTAAAGCAAAACTACAAAAACAAAGGTCAAAAGATCCTAGTCGCCAGCAAAGGCATAGACACAGCAAATCTTAAATTTCTAAATGAAATTTATGAAGACTTTGATTGATAGTGGAAAGGTGAGCCTTTCTTTCAGGGCCAGAGCCTTTGCAAAGAGATCATGCAAAAAGCTGCCTTGTGCCTTGGTGGTAGAAGTCTAAAACCAAATTGGCTTTAAAATTGCCTCATTTTTCCCAAGCTATGAAGCATACACTTCTGATGATGTGATCGGCGCTGAGGTGTGTGGAGCTTATAAAAACGTGATCGCCATATCTGGTGGCATCTGCGATGGCCTTGGTCTTGGCAACAACGCAGAGACAAAGTCTCATTTCGCGAGGGCTTGTCGGATGGCTAGATTTGGCCGGTGCACGGCGCAAAAGATGAGACAGTTGTGGGGCTAAGCGGCGCGGAGATCTTTTTCTTAACCGCTTCATCGATACTTTTCACGCAACTACCGCGTGGGTCTTGGTATCGCAAGGCACGAGAGGCTGGAGAAAATTACAAATGAGCTTGGCGGGGTGGCCGAGGGTGTGGATACTGCAAGGGCCATTAGCAAGATCGCTAAAGAGAGAGGCGTTTACGTGCCGATTGCTGCGGGTTGAAAATATGCTAAATGGTAAAGACGTTTTTGAAAGCGTTAAATCGCTTTTTGGGAAGAAGATGAGAGCTTTTAAAGTTATACTTTTTGTGGCGGTTTTGCTCTTGGTCTAAACAGCGCAGAGGTGAGCCCTAAGGGCTAAGGTCTCGCAGATGATAATGGTCGGCTTTAACGGCGCTGGTGCAAAAGACGCTGCGTTTCGCGCGATGTTAAAGCGACGCTGGGTACGGAGATTTGGCGGGTGATGCTGCTTGGCAGAAATGTCACCAGCAAAGCCCAGCTAAAAGCTAGCATAAAGGCGATCAAAGAAAAGTCCTAAATTTTTCATCGCGTATCGACGAAGAGGGCGGCAATGTGAGCCGTATGAAGGATAAGAGCTTTGATGGCCCATATCTTGGCGCATACGGGTCATAAGCACGCTTGATATAAAAAGTCGCATACGATCTCTACTCAAAAGTGGCTATAAATGTTAAAGAGTGCGGCATAAATTTAAATTCGCCCCGGTGGTCGATCTGCATGATGAAAACTCGCCGATCATCGCCGCTAAGCAAAGGGCGTTTAGCGAGTATGCAAAGCAAGGTGGTGATCTATGCTGATGCGCTTTATGGACGCATTTAAAGAGCAGGGGCGTGATAACGACGCTAAAAGCACTTCCAGGGCATGGCAGCTCAAAGAGGACTCGCATAAAAATAAGAGCGAGGTCATGCTAAAGCAAAGATGCACTTTGCTGCCATACAAAGACGCCATAAGCACCGGTAGGGCGCAGATCATCATGGTCGGGCGCCTTTTTGTAAAAGGGCATCGACGAGGACAATCCAGCCACACTTTCTAAAAATCGCAACCGATCTGCTTCGCAATGAGCTTCGGTAACGGTGTGGTCGTCAGCGATGATATGCTGATGAAAGGCGTTGGCAACGAAGCTGGCGCAAAAAGTGGTGAGTATAAACGCAGGTGGCGATATCTTGCTATTTAGTGAGTTTAAGATAAATAACCAAGAACGGCCGATCTAGTCGCTCAGATCATAGTGGATGCTGTAAATGAGAAAAGATCAGCAAAGAGGCGGATGAGACGCTTCATATAAGAGGATAATGGCTCTAAAAGCGAGGCTTTCAGATTCGGCTTTTAGAAAGTTACGCTCAAAAGTAAATTGCGTTATTTTCGTCTTTTCAAGATCAAAATATAAAATTACAAGCCACATTTACATCGTCATATCTACATTCATAGTTTTTGTCTTGTGTCATCTATCTTTGGGATAGATAAGGTATAACTTATCACACTCGTGTTTTTTGCCGTAAGCATATAAACTGATATAGGTCAGCAGCGAGATATCATCTTTTGAGCTTATGATCTTCCATTTTGTGTCGGCTATAAATTGTTTTCTAAAAATATGTCAGGTCTTAGTTTGAAGCTTTTTGGATCTTCAACAGGGTGTTTTTCTGAGTGTTGTAATATTGTGCCTATGCAAAGCTTTTTCTTTTACTCATCTCAACATAGCTTTCAAATAGTGCATTCATATCAAAAAGCAAGGCAAAAGGCTAGATCATCGCCCTTGTGCGGCGTAAAAAGGATTGCCAAAGCAAAAAGATATTGCACCATAAAAGCGTTTGCTCGTAGTGCTTTATTTGGCGGTTTATGATGAGCTTTTCGAAAAGGTACTATAATTGTGCATGTCGAAACCTCATCAAATATAAACAAAAAGCTCGCGTATTTTTGCTGATTTTTAGTTGAAGTGACTTTTTGTATAGAAAATTTAAGCGTTGTATGATCCTGTTTATCTTTATATTGCTTAAATTCGTTGTATCCTACGTAAAAATCGCTCTTTATGGACGCTATTTCTTTTTATCTGCTCGTTTTATGTTTTAGCTTTCCTTTTAGAATTAGGTTCTCCTCTAGCGCCACATAGTCACTTTTTATCCCCTACACGAGTCTCAAGCTCGCATAAAAACATAGAGATAAAAGCCTCAAAAAGCAGTAAATTTCGGTTTTTCAAACTGGCTAAATTGAGCTTTTTAAATGGGAAAATACAGCGTCCTTAGCATTTTTATAAAAACTGCTTTTGATTTATCAGTGTCGGTTTTGTCTGCTGTTTTTGGCAAATTTCTATCGTTAAAGCCACCTTTTTGTCTGCAAAGACTCCGACATAATTTCTAAGCTTGATAAATTTCCCGCCAATCCCGCTTGCTATCACATAGAAAAGGCGCATTTTCATCGCTATTTTTAAGGATAAATTCTCATATCCTAAAGTCTTTTTGCCTATAATGCGCTCTATATACGCTCAAACTCAGTTATCGTTAGCTGACTTTTAGCTTCATCTGCTTGGCTGCTTGTTAAATTATACAAATGCAGAGATAGTTTTGCTCGACGCAAAAAGCTTCTTTGTCTATTTCGTATAAAGTGTCTGTCGTTTATATAGTCAGTACCGCTTTTAAATAAAGCATTTTGCTGGCTTCTTCTCTTTGATAAATTGACTATCGCCCAAAACAAGTCTTATTTTCTCCCAGTCGTCGTAAAAATACTCTTGTAGTAGTGGTAGAATTTTATTTTAAAGACATTTTGCAAGTGCGCCCATATCTGTTACGCCCATAAAATAAGCTTGCCCTATCATTGTGATCTCTGTCGTAAAAGATACTCTATACGTTCGTTTATCGTTTTTAGCATTTCGCCTATATTTATGCCTTCGATATTTTATTTTTGTTTAGGTTGTCATATTCTGCATCATCTCCACAAACTCAAACCTTCTTCTAAGTGCCGTATCCGCACAAAGGACTATGCTGCGATCTGCTGTATTCATCATTGCCCTGTATGTATAAATTGACGGCACTCCATTCTCTTTTGAATATGGCAGCGCGACCATTATCTCGTCATCTGCCCCGAGCCTTTTGACGGCTCTAGAGAGTTATGAGCTCACCAAAGAAATTACTGAGATATGTTCCGCGAGTTGATCTCGTCGACACGAGATGGCATATTTTGGTGCGCTGTCATTGTTACTTTTTGTCGCTCATCTTTTGGCAGATCGCAAAATCCCTAAAGGATTTGCGCTTTGCCAATCACTAAGAAGCAAGGCGTTTTCGCAGCACTGATAAAAATGCCTTTTGATATCTCATAAGTTATCGCTTGTCTTCATGTTTTCCGTCATCAAATACTGGCTTTATACCCTCAACAAATTAACCATATCCGTAGCATCTGATGAAATGTTATGACGTAAATTTTTCTTTAGTGTAGCTTGTACCTACTTTTTGTTCTTTTATCTCTTTATATTTTTCGCGTAAAAGCTCTGTAAGCTGGGACACTCATCATTAAGAAATATTTTGCATCTACATGCCATTCGACTTTTCTCGTCTCGAAGATAAAAGGAACTCGTCTTTCTTGTGTTTTTACATATTCACAATCCATTTTGTATGGAAATAACAAATCTGATGATATTGTTTGTGTTGGTGTGAACCTGATTTTTATTGATTTTTAATTTAAATAAAAATGTGATTTACTATGCCGATTGTTTAGTTTCGTAAGCCAGCCATAGCTGGTTTTTGACATAGCTGCATCATACAAGATGGCTGCCGCCACTAAACGTACCAAGTGTATGATTTTCTATTTTTAACATTTCATATAGAGCATCAGTGTTATCGCTTGATTTTACATTGAGATTTTAGCAGAATCCAGTGCCATGAGTTTTGAAAGCTTATAAAGTTTTCCTGTTCCTGGAGGGGCGATATAGAGTTGATTTAGTGGAAAAATTGCAGCGTTTCTGTATTTCATCGCTTGTTGTTGGCATTGTCTCTCCCTTGCCTTTTTAAATTCTATATATTTATTTACTGCTGAATTATAGTCGGTGCAAAAGCTTTGGTTTTTCAGTTTAAGTCTTCTTCTAAATCTTTTGGATTTTGCTTTTTGAGTTGCAATAATCGAAAATAGAGGTAGCTTTACGGCCTGTCTAAAAATCTAATAAAGCTTTTAGAAAAGATTATTTGATAGGATCGAGCGAGTTTTTGCCTATTTCTTTTCATCGCAGTAGGCTGAAATTTTCATAATCCTATATATTCCATTCATATGTCCTAAATTTAGAAATTTTACCAAAATGTTTAGAGTCACTCTCACAGCCCATCAAATTCTGAGCTCCTCCCTTAGCTCTTCGGCTCTATCTTCGCCGTTTTAAATGTGCCTTCACAAAGCCATCGATCTCGTCTAAAATCTCAACCAGTTCGCTCTCAGTTTGCACTTTTCCTGCTTTAAAAAGCGCCTCGACCTTATCTCTTATCTGCTCTAAATGATATCAAGCGCCTTTGTCCTTATCGCCAGCCTCATTTAGCGCATCTTCAAAGTATGTCTTGCCTTAAAGCATTTATCTAAGTATGACATTGCAAGGTAGGGGTATTTCTCAGCGTTATTTGAAATTTTTGCAAAACCTCTTTGCGCAGCTTTGATATACAGGCACCGCATCCTTCATCGTCAAGCTGGTTGGTTTTTGTATCTGAAAATATAAAATAAAGCGCTGCATGCAAGCAACAAATAGATCGTAACGCTATTCATTTTACTCCTTTTTCTAGATCTATCACGCTAATTATCGCAAAGCGCCAGCCAGATCATACAAAATGAGACGACTTTGTAGCCATCTAAATTCGCCATAAATGAAGACCGCGCAGAGTATCGCTATAGTCGGCGAGATGTATTACAAGTAGCCGATCGTGGTTCGGCTATCCTTGTAGCAGCTGCGTTAAAAAGCGACTAGCGGCACGATGGTGACGACGCCCGGCGATCATCAGAAAGTGAGTCTTTGTTTAGTCCAAAGTGGCTTTTGCCCGTGAAAAAACCAGCCATAAAACGTAGCCAAAGCGCAAATGGAAACATATGTTTTCGATAAAAGCCCGTTAAATGCGCTGATCTTTCGCCATCTTTTCTAACCATCGTAAAATCCAAACGAAAGTGGCAAGATGATAGAGACGAGTGGCAGGCCACCTTGGCGTAAATTGCACGCAAACGTGCGACCTGACGATGCAAACGGCTATGAGCGCTAAGCTTTATCGAGCGCTCTTTAAAGATGATGACGCCAAGGAGCATGCTTATCAAAGGTTTGATAAAAGTATCCCAAACTCGTATCTAAATACCTTTTGCTACACCGCATAGACATAAACGCCCCAGTTTATGGTGATACTGCACTATGAGCCTTTAGCGAGCGGATATCTTTAAGAGCACAAAAATTTTCATTTGCCATTGTGCAAGCACTGCCGCCATAAAGACGACCAGATGATCCTGTGGGCTAGCATTTCGCAAGCGTCGACATCTTTGCTAAATAGGTTGAAATAAACCACCAAAAATCCCATAAAAAGGCGCTAAGCGCGAGAATAACGCCTTTTTGGCTCTCATTTTAGTCTTGGTATTTTTGTCGCCTTTTATAGGAGGTATACTATCTATCATCAAAAGTGTGACCGAGATGGCTGGGCAGATCATCAAAAAGTATGAGCTTTTCTCCAGTCTCTCGCCGATGGCAAATGAGACAAAAAGCATCATTATAGGCTCAAAATAATAAGCAAACCTGGCACATTTATCGGCACGAGCGTGTCGAGAGGATCTGGGCGATGAGGGGCTATGCCACTGATGGCACCAAACAAGATGAGTAGATAGTAGATGTTTGGTTTGGCTCATCACGTAGTTCATATCGGCTGTGAGCGCAAAATAAAATGAGAATAAAAACATAAAAATTATCTCGATAACAAAGCTTGAGAAATTTGCAAGGTTGTAGTACTTTCTAATGGTAAAATAGACTGGATAAAAGGCAAAAACTACAGCGCTCTCCCACGGATGCCACCGCTAATGACTGCTGTGCTAAAGACGCCAAGGGCAGCGAAAAATATCGATGCTAACTTTGTTTTTAGAGAGGTGTCTTTGAAAAATATCGTCAAAAAGGACCATGACTATTGGCATGATGGGGTAGCCTATCAGGACTTTTAGCGCTGCGCCGTTACTTGGAGCCAGAGATAGAGCCACATCTGAAATGAGGACGATGAGCGGGTAGCAAAGCTAGCTAAATAAGTACAGGTTTTTAGCTTTATTTTTAGAAGTAAAATTGAAATTCGCTGCTGTTTTTAACAAAAATGGCGGCGATGACAAAAACGCATAGCAAAAGATCATGCCGGTATCCAATAAGAGCTTGTGTGCTGATGGGGTTCATGAGCACTGACATGTAATAGATGCAGTTAAATAAAGCTGATGCCAAAAGCGAATAAAATGCCTTTTATCATGATCTTCTCTTTTTGAATTAAAATTAAAGTAGCGATTGTATGCAAAATATCTTTAATAACCCATTAATGAAAGCTTTTATTTTTAAGTTTTGCGTGATATAATCTGCGCTAAATCCAAAGGTAAAAAGATAGGAAAAATGTATGACTTGGAACAGAGATAGTTGGAAGGAGTAACATCCTGCAACAACCAACTTATCAAATTTAAAGAAGCTAAAAGAGGCTGAAGAAAAACTAAAAAGCACTTCCGCCTTTGGTATTTGCTGGCGAGGCTAAGTCTTAAAGATGAGCTTGCAAAAGTTTCTGCAGCAGCGAGGCATTTTTGCTTCAAGGTGGCGACTGCGCTGAGAGCTTCTTCAGAATACTAATGCAAACAACATCAGAGATATGTTTAAGGTCTTGCTTCAAATGGCGATAGTTTTGGCAACTTTGGTGGTGGCTGTCCGGTGGTCAAAGTAGGCCGCGTGGCAGGGCAGTTTGCAAAAGCCTAGAAGTAGTGATTACGAAGAGGTAAATGGCGTTAGTTGCCAAGCTATAGAGGTGACATCATAAATGGCTTTACAGATTTGACGAAAAAGCTAGGTTGCCGACACGCATGATGAGGCCTACTATCAAAGCGCATCGACGATGAACCTGTCAGAGCCTTTTCAAGAGGGAGGTTTGGCAGATCTTCATCAGGTGCATAAAATTGGGGTAGGCTTTGTTAAAGCCAGAGATCGAGTGAGAAATACGCAAAACTAGCCGATGATCTAACAAAAACTCTATCTTTCATGGCAGCTTGTGGCATCGCTTGGCAAACACCCAGCGATAAATCAAACCGCAGTCTCTCATCCTCACGAGGCACTGCTTTTTGCCTTATGGAAGAGGCGCTAACTAGGGTTGATAGCCTATGGCGAGCGTGGTATGACTGCTCAGCTCACGTGCTTTCGGATAGGCGAGAGAACACGCGGTGTAAACGACGCTCACGTGCATAAGTGGCGTGAAAAATCCTATCGGTGTAAAGATCGGACCAAGCGCAAAGGCAGAAGATGTCATCGCACTAGCAAATAAGCTAAATCCAGAAAATGAAGCTGGCAGACTAAATGTGATAATCAGAATGGGCGCTGATAAGATCGGCGCGTACCAAAAATACAAGAGCTAAAACGCGAGGGGCTAAATATCGTTTATAGCATAGACCCGATGCATGGTAACTTCTCGTTAAGACTTCAAACAACTACAAAACTCGTGATTGCAAGGTACAAAGCGAGGGTTAGAAGCTTTTGAGTCCCAAAGCTGAGGCACAAGAGCAGGTGGCGTGCATCTTGAGATGACTGGCAAAGATGTGACAGAGATGACTGGTGGCACGCTAAACATCACTGAAAGCTCGCTAAACAGAGATATGAGACGCAGTGCGATCCAAAGACTAAATGCTGATCAGGCCTTTAGAGCTTGCATTTTTGATGGCTGATCTAGTTAGCTTAAAGGTTAGAAATTGTGGAGAAAAATATGGCAAATATTTATGATCTAATAGTAGTTGGCGGCGGACCTTGTGGCATAGCTAGCGTAGTTGAGGGCTAAAAGAAATGGCTTAAGTAATGTTTTGCTCCTTGAAGGTGACAACCGCAGCCAAACGATCAGAAAATTTTATGAAAGACAATAAACGCGTCGATAAAAGGTATAAAGGGCAAGATAGCACGATACATGGGCTAGTTTCGTTTTGAAGATGGCACAAAAGAGCACGCTTGATTATTTTGACAAGCTACTTGACTCTGAGAATATCGAGGCGTTTTTAACTCTGAGGTCGAAAGCGTAGAGGTGGGAAACATTTTAAATAGTAACCACCTCAAAAGCGACATTTAAAGCCAAAGCGATCGTATCTATCGGCAAAAATGGGACGTCCAAACAAGCCTGACTATAAGATCGCCGTCATTAAAATTCGGTTTCGCCGGTACAACCTGAATAACTGCACAAACGGCGAAAGAGTGCTAGTTGTTGGCGGTGGAAACTCAGCAGTTGAGTGCGCTATCGAGCTTTGCCAGTACAATAAAACGACGATAGCTTACAGAAAAAGACAAATTAGCCGTGTAAATGGGACAAATTTAAACCGCACTTTGGGGAGCTTGAGGAAGCACAACTAAGATAAAAGTAAGGCTAAATCACGATATAGCCGAGATCGACAACGAGGTCTAGTGAGTAAGAGTGCACTACGAAAAATGGCAGAAATTCGTCGTCTATGACGGAGGGTAGTTTATGCGATCGGTGGCTCAAGTCAGTGGATACAAAATGCCAGATAAAAGCGATGAAAAAGGCACTCCGATCATCGATGAAAACTACCAAAGCAGCGTGCGAGGACTATATGTGAGCAGTGATATCGTGCTAAAAATGGCGGCTCGATCGTAGTCGCGCTAAAATCACGCTCACGGTGTCATAAAAGATATCTTAAAAAGCCAAGGCGTAAGATTTGTTAAATAAATTACTATTAGCTATGTTTGATAGCTGGCTTTTGCCTCCTCGTTTTTAAAAGGTCGTAAAAGAGAAAGAGGACGAGACGCAAAAGGACGCAAATCAAACAATCTATTCTCTAGGAAATACGAGCAGCCTTCCAGAAGAAGAAGCAAAAATATATAAGTAAAGACGATCTATACAGTATGCGCTACATAACACTAAAAGCTATAGCACTACCAGAAACTAGCGATCAAATTTGACAGATGATGTTGATGAGCTTAAAAAGCTAGTAAATGAGCTAAGCAAGAAAAATGACAGTACAGCCGCGACAATGCCGACTTTGGAGAAAAATTGAACTTCATAAGCAAGATCCTGAGATAGGACAACGAAGATGAAAAAGTAGAGATCATCGAGGAAAAATCAAAGAGGCTTGGCGAGCTTGAAGCAGCAGCACTTTGAAAATATCCGGTCTCTAACAAAACGTCTAAACGAGGCGCAGGCTGATATGATGAGGCTCAAAAACATGAAAAAGATAATCGACCTTGAAAATGCGATAAATGACGCTAAGATCGGCGATGATGATAGGCTAAAGAGGCTCAAAATGGCTTTGATAAATTTAAAGAGAGCTTTGAGGCAAACTATACAGCCCTAAAAGGCAAAATGCCAAAGCTAAACGCTACTTTGGCGCAAAAAGAGGCGATGATAAAGAGTATGAAAAGGTTCAAGGCGAGATAGAGGCGAGAAAAAGAAAGAAATTTTACTCCTAAAAGAGGAGATCGAGAGGTAAAAAGCGATGCAGAACAGAAAGTTTAGCTACGAAAAAGAGATAAATGCGCTAAATGACGGCTTTTGAGACACAGTGTTATGGAAGATGAGCTTTCTAAAAAGACAAATAAGATCATCGACCTAGAAGAGGCGCTAGAGGCAAGCAAAACTGCTCTAAAAGATAGCGTTTACGGAGCTTGATGAGATAAAGATTAAACTCAAAAAGATCTAGCGGTAGAAAACTATAGTGGCAAAATGTGGAGCTAAATGCCTCGTTAAGCGGCACTTCATAAGAGTTTTGACGATCTAAAAACAAAAAGGTTTAAAGAGCGAGCAGAGAGAACAAGCTGGCAAATGAAAATGTAATTCACTCAAAAAGAGCTTGAGCGAGCAAGCGTGGCAAACAAAAAGCGATAAGCAAACCCCGAGGCAAATACGAGCATAAATGAGCTAAGCAAAAGCTAAATTGTAAAGCGAAGGCCTTAAAAAGGCACAAGATGAGCTAAAGCTATATGACACGCAAGACAGCTCAGTGCCCCAAGACGCTCTTTTGATCAAAACCAAACTATCTCTTTACAGAGCCAAAAGCTTAGCTCAAACGAAAATGAGCTAAAGCCTAAATTAAGCTAAGCTCAAAAGATGAAAAGATAAAAGAGCTAGAAAATAACGTCACACAAACTAGCCAAATGCTTCTTTCTAAGCAAACCGAGCTAGAAGCTCAAAAAGAACGCTAAAGATCGACATGCAAAACTACAGTACACGCCAGCAATAAATATGCTGCAGATAGTCGATACCTCGCTACTTCTAAGTGACGGTAACAAAAAGTGGCGCAAAAAGTGCTAAGCCTGCAAAATGAGCTAGAAAACATAAAGCAAAAAGCTAAACGAGAGCAACAAGACGATGGGAGAGGCTAAGTTCAAAAAGATAAATGAGCTAAAGCTCAACCACTCACAAAAGGCGGTGGCGGCAGCGTAAATGCCCAGATAGTAGAGCTACAAAAAGGATATCGAAACAAATTAAACAGACAAGACAGGCTTGAAAACGAAAAGTATAAATTATATCTTGCAAGCCACAACCAAGCCAGAGACGCCAACAAAACTTGTTCTTATCTCAGACTCTTGAGTGCGACGATATGGACGCAAAAGGACAAAGTGAGCGTCATGTGTAAAAACAGAGTGAGCGAGTTTTGCAGAGATTTAACTCAAACTATATGTATGAGATCATCCCGATCGTCGATGAAAGACATCGTCATCCCAACAAATGTCGCTCAAAAGTATCAGATGACCTTGGTAAGCTAAATAACTACGTAAACTACGGCGTTGGCAAAAGAGCGTGCAAAAGCAGCTGCCGAGCTTATAAAAGAGATTGGCGACTTTGCGAGGGATCAGCTTTAGTTCTGAAGTGATTGTAAGAGGTCTCGCGCGGCTTTATCATCAAGGTGTATAGATGATCTTAGCTCAACTTAGTAGCGGCTATCGCTACTAACAGCGACACGCTCGATGCTCTATGACTTTATAAGATCAAATTGCCAGAATTTCTCCAGGCGGGGTCTTAGACGTGGGAGCAGGGTGCGGGATACTCCAGGCTTTGCTGGGCGCGACTATAAAAATACAAGCCGAAAGTCAGCGATATTTTGCAGATAAATGGCGCAATTTCGGTAATGCTTGTCAAAATGGCCTTGAGATGGAGTTTATCAATGCTGACTTGCCATTCAAAGATGGCGAGAAGGTGATCTATAGTTTCAAATCCGCCGTTTTATCACGACGAGACAAAAGCAGACGAGGACGAGACATCAGGGTTAGTAGATATGCAAAGCTCGCTAAATTAAAGGACTTTATAAGAGGCATAAGCCTAAGTTAAGCCACACAAGGCGTGCTATGCGCCTGATGATTTGGGGGAGATTGTGAGTTATTTAAAGGGTTAAGCTAAACTTAGTGTGCTTAGATTATACATACAAAAGCCGACAAACCTCCAAATTGGCTTTCTTGAGGTGCAGAAACAACTCAAACTCAAAGCTAAAAGTCCTGCCACCTCTTGTGATGAGCGGTGGCTCACACACGAAAGAGTCATTAGAGATGTTAAAAAGCTGGGACAAACAGCACGGACTACGTGGGGCAAGCATGAGAAAGATGGCTTTAGTTTTGGTTAAGTTATTGCGAGAGCTGTGGTGGCGAAAGTGCTGCACTGGCAGAGTAGCTATATCTGGATAGATGAGAGCGAAAATTTCAAGAATACGCCGCGCGATATGTCAAGAGATGAGTTTGAGAGCAAATTCTAATAAAATTGGGCGTGAGGCACAGCATAAGAGAAAAGGTCTATGAAGACGGCTGCGTGCATATTTTTGATGAAAATAACAAAAACTGCTCGGTCATAGAGCTAAAAGGCCGCAACAGTGCAGGACCTTTCCGTTTTGGGATCATTTTAAGAAAAATTTAAAAGGAGCTAAAAAGCAGAATGCGTTGGCGTAAGTACAATAATTTTTCATAACATCTTTTTGCCTCGCCACTGCTCTATGCTGATGATAACAAAAGTGTAAATTACGCCTTATGCAAGCTTTGATCTCGCAAGATAACGGCGATATAAACGTAAAATATCCAGACCTATCTGGGGCTTTTTAAAGAGACAAATCAAAACCTATATCTAAAGGGCGATCAAGCTCGCATTTGCCGCGAAAATGATGAAAATTAGATAGCCTCATATGGCTGTGAGGGCGCGAAAAGAACTAAACTAAGACGATAGCGACTTTATCGGGATCAAAGGTGGCCAAATTTACGTCCAATCTCTCAAAAGCTAAACGAGGCTAGAGCTACATGCAGGAAGCTAGTCTACCAAGAGCGAAATGCCCAAAGATACCCTCATGCTTGGCACTATTTGTATGATGCAAAACGAGAGACGACAACGGCGCTAAAATACTTTGAAGAGGCATAGTTTGCTAAAGCCTGAAAGGAAGTACAGCCGTGTCAGCGGACATCCTCATAAACCACATGGATAATATGAGCGACGCCACAGAAATATCTTGAGAAGTTTCGCGAGGACTTGCAGGGCTGCACAGTCAAAACAATGCGAGCTTTTATGCGCAGTACTCACAGCACAACAAAGTGCACAAAGGTGATCGAGCTTTTTGAGGAATAGTTTGGGCGAGCCACGACCTTCGGCGTATCTTGATTAAGATCGTGCGGTATTTTATCTGCATTAAGAAACGCGAAAGCGGCGATAGGAGTACGAAAAATATGGCTACAACGACGCCACGCTATGGATCTTTACGCTGCGACTGACGGTACGCGATGCCTGTGTTAACTTGCGGTTAGTATAACGACAGCAGAGACCTACAGGCCCTAGCAGCAAAGGCCGCCATATACTGAGGTACGAGATGAATAAAGAGACTTTAGACGAGGAGATGGCTGAGATATTGGATACCGTTGAAGCAAGCGTGCCAAAACTCGAAAACGACGTCTTTTTCAACTACTACGGCTGCTTGCTCGATGACCACGACATAGACCCAGAGAAGGGCGTGGAGATGGTGCAAAAAGGCCCTTGCGATCTCGCCTTGACTCGCCTTACTGCGAGGGACTCGCTAGCGTGGGGATACTTCAAAGCTTGGCGAGTGCAAAAAGGCCGAGGCATAATGTTGCGTACATGCGATGAAAGATGTTGAGTTTTAAGGACTTCAAAAGAGGCAAAAGAGCACACACCTCATCGAGGCGCTGCATAGTCGAGGTAAACAAAAGGCTTAAAAATGATGCTTGATGAGATCATAAAAGACAAAGAGGATCTAGAGCGCAAGGCAGACTTTCCTACAGCAGAGTGGCTGGGCCGCTCGCTCACGCCTAACCCTTACGTGCCAAAGAGACGTTTTGGGCGCTTAAGAGCGAGTGAGATGAGCCTATAAAGATCATAGCCGAGATAGCAGAGCCCAAGCAAGTGCGTGATAAGAGAGGACTTTGAGCCGATCAAGATCAGCGCAGGAGTACGGGCAGCACGCAAATCTTTTGCAGCATCCTAACGAGCCTCACTGGTTTAAGGGGCGACACCGATTGCATCACGCAAGGTTCGCCGCTACGCCTCAAGGCCGATCATGCGAAAAGACTTTATCGTTGATAAATATCACGTTACAGAAACGCACTTGTTTATGGGGCGGACTTTGTCCTGCTGCATCAGCCAAGAGGCGCTAACGCAAGGCGAGCTAAGAGCTGCTGAGTACGCGCACCGCCGCGAAGCGGGGTCTTAGTGGAGACCCATGACGCTAGCGATGTCAAAAGGCGAGTCTTTGCGGGAGCAAAATATAATAAGGGATCGATCACAGGAAAGGTAGATGATTTTACGATGGATATGAGCCTTTGCGAGAAGCTCGATGCCGCTTTTACCAAATGGCAAGATAATGGTCGCCGAAAGCGGACTTTACGAGCATGAGAGCAGCTTCGCGAGCTAAGCAGATCGGAGTCGATGCCTTCTCGATGGGAGAGCATTTTATGAGGCAAGATGATATATATGCCGTTAAAAGATAAAGGAGGGGCGAGTGATGCAGCACCTTTGTGCCCCTTGGAGAAGTGAGTATTTCAGCGCAAAGATAGTTGCGTCTTTTGTGACGTGATAAACCCAAAAGAGGACGACGAGACATGCGTGCTCGTGCTAAAGCACTGCTTTGGGATAATGAATTATATCCGTATTCGCCTGGACGCATAGATCATACCAAACCACCACACCGACAAGATCGAGAGCTTGATGGAGCGAACGTGGTTTGAGATGAGTATTGTGAGGCTTGGGGTTGAGAATACAAAGGAGCTTCACGCACAGGGCGTAAATATCGGTATGGAATTTCAGGTAAGGGCAGCAGGCGCTGGCATAGCTCGAGCACGTGCATTATCATCTTGTGCTGCCAAGGTGGAGCGGGGATACACGATCATCACTACGATCGCTGATATCAGGGTAAATGGCACGCCGTTTCATCCGCTTTATCAAAAGCTAAAAAGGCTTTTAGTGGCGTTGTTATTTGAGCTAGACATAGAGCAGTGGCTTGAAAAAGGGGCGAGGTGAGCTCTTAATAGACGCTAGATCGCCGCATGAATATGCCTACTCGCACATAAAAAGATGCGATAAGTATACACTTCGCTAGACGCAGAGCACAAAAAGAAAAGATAGGCACGATTTATCAAAAACGATAGAGCCCTAGCTAAGAGCCTTGGTGCAAAAACACATCTGCAAACAACTTTGCAAAATATCATCGACGAGGGTCTATAAAAGGTGTAGGGTCGGCTCTGCGATTGGTATCTACTGCGCAAAAGGGTGGGCTTAGGTCACTCTGTGGGCTTTGTGCACTAAGCATGATAGGATATAGGGTTTTTAGGCTAAGTGGCGGCTACAGCATATAGAAACCATGTTTTGAGTTTTTACAGAGCGTCCGCTAACAACTAAGTATAACCCTTTTGGCAACACTGGCTGCTATAAAAGCAAGCTTATAGGCACTCTCGCCTCAATTGACCTTGAAGCGATGGCAAATCACTAGAGCTCAGTCTTTGGCGCGATAAATGGCGCACAGCCTAGCCAAAAAGCTTTTGAAGATGCGTTATTTGAGGAGCTTTCGCGCTAAAAGATCAAATTTGCTTTATCGAGGTGAGAGCAGAAGGATCGGCTCGCTAACACTCCAAAAAGCCTTTATGAGGCGATGCGAAGTGGCATCTCGTTTAGAGAGTTTAGTGCGAGCTTGGAAAATAGACTCTTGCATCACGAGCGACTATAAAAGCGTGGATAAAGGCGTTTTTGATGATTGTATAAAAGAAAATTTCGCCTCTTTATCGACAAAGAGGCCGGAGATGAGCTGGTGGCTCAATTTAATGAAAACGACATCGCCAAAGTGGCTGAGGTACACTCACAAAAATACTGACGACAAGATCTATAAGAAAAATGAAAACATTTAGCTTTGTTGATAGCTCTGATGATCTTGAAGAGGCGGTAAAAGTTGCCAGTGATAGGGCTGAGGCCTAAAAATTAGCGGGCTTCTGACTTGTTTTTGATTTGACCTTTTCAGGTCGTTAAATTACTGGATTATTCTAGGTGAATTTGCTAAATTTAAAAATTGCTAGCTCACTTGCTCTTAAAGCTTACAAATAGACCTCTTTTGCGCTTAAAATAAAACTTAGTTTACAGCTATTTTTATCTCTAACTTCAATCTCTTATTTTGTAGATACACTCAAATTGCTGGGTTTGCTGGATTAACATTTGGCTTGCTGGGAGAATTGGCTGCCACCCACTCCTCACTGCTTTAGACTTGAGTTTTGCTACAATTTATTCAAAAATACTAAAAATAATATGTATAAATATATGTAAAATATTTTGCATTATCTAACCTCAGCTAGCTTATAAATTACTTTCAAAACATAAAAGATCGCCAAAGAGTTAAAAAGGATTTAAATTCGCTGGATATAATCAGCTACTCGAAATTTATCAAAGGCTAAAATGATGATAAAACACATTTCTGGTTCGCAGATGATAAGCGAGGCCTTGCATGAAGAGTGCGTTGATATAGTCTTTGGCTATCCAGGCGGCGCAGCCTTAAATATCTACGATGAAACATACAAACAAACTTACTACAAACACGTTTTGGTTCGCCACGAGCAAGCGGCGGTGCACGCAGCAGACGGATGCGCAGGGTTAGCGGCAAAGTGGGCGTTGCATTTGTAACAAGCGGCCCTGGCTTTACAAACGCAGTCACAGGCCTTGCCACGGCGTATAGCGACAGCATCGATCGATTATAAGCGGTCAGGTGCCGACATTTATGATCGGTACGGACGCCCCTTTTCAGGAGATCGACGCAGTCGGCATTTCACGTCCATGTGTTAAGCACAACTTTTTAGTAAATAGCGTCGAGGAGCTGCCTCGTATCATAAAAAGGGCCTTTTTACATCGCAAGATCAGGCCGCCCAGGACCGTTCATATCGACATCCCATATCACATCAAAAGCTTTGGCGACTTTGTATATCAAAAAGGAAATTTCCATCCCAAAGCTACAAGCCGACCTATAAAGCAACTCTAAGCAGATAAAAAGGCAGCAGCTGCGATAAAATGAGGCCAGACCGTTCTTTACATAGGTGGCGGCGCGATCGCGTCAAATGCAAGCGAGATCATCCGCAAATTTATGCAAAAACGGTATTCCAGTTCGGTTGAAAACCTACGCTCTGGCGTGCTTGACGCAAAAGATGAGATACATTTAGCATGGCGGTATGCACGGCAGCTACGCTTCAAACATGGCTGAAGCGAGTGCGACCTTCTTATTTCGCTTGGAGCTAGGTTTTGCGACAGGATCACTGGCAGAACGGACGAATTTGCAAAACACGCTGCAGATCATCACATCGACATCGATCCAGCTCTATTTCAAAAGATCATAAAATGCCCATTTTCCAATAGTTGGCGACCTTACCAGTGTGCTAAGCGAGCTTTTATGACGAAGTCAAAGCAAAGCCGAAAACTACGCGCCTTGGAGAAAATTTTAGATAGATATTCAAAAGCTAAATCACTTAGCTACACAGACAGCGACACTGGTGCTAAAAACCACTATGGGTCATCAGAGGAGACCGCAAAGATAGTCAGGCCCTGAGGCCATCATCTCGACAGACGTCGGCCAGCACCAAATGTGGGTGGCGCAGTTTTATCCATTTAACCGCGCAAGGCAGTTTGTCGACAGTGGCGGTCATGGCACGATGGATATAGCCTCCAGCAGCGATCGGAGCAAAAGTGTGCCAAGCCCTGAGCATTTGGTTGTCGACTCACAGGCGATGGCTCGATACTTATGAATATCCAAGGCTAATGACCGCTTATGAGACAAAATGTCCCTGTCATAAACATCATCTTAAAATAACAACTTCTTAGCGCTATGGTGCGCCAGTGGCAGACATTTTTCTATGAGAAGCGCTACTCGTCGACTGACCTTAGCCTGCAGCCTGATTTTTACAAAGATCGTTGAGGGATTTGGCGGCGTTGGTTTTGTATGCAAGAGCAAAGATGACTTTAAAAAGCTTTAAAAGGGCGATCAAGGTAAAAATCAGCACTTATCGACGTGAGATCGACCGCTTTGAAGACGTGCTTCCTATGGTTCCAGCAGGGGCTGCGATTTATAACATGATATTAAAGAGCAAGGAAGAAAAATGAGTATGCGAAGAACGATTTTCGGTATGTGTATTAAACGAACACGGCGTTTTGGCTAGAACTGGGCTTTTTGCGGGCAGGGGCTACAACATCGACACGCTCACGGTCGCTCCGATACCTGAGAGCAACTTCTCAAGGCTAAGCATCGTAACAAGCGGCGATGAGAGTTTTAGAGCAGATCGTAAAGCAACTTCACAAAGCTCATACCAACATATAAAGTCGCATAGAAAGTGGTGTCGAAAAAGAGATGGCGCTCGTGAAAATTCCGCTTGGTGAAAATTTCGCCGGCCTTGAGGCGATACTAAAAAGTCATATAACGGCATCGTCACAAATACAAACGAAAACTACATCGTCGTCATGGTGGCTGACGATGCGAGCAGGATAGAGCTTTTTAAGATCAATAAAAGAAATTTAATCCAGTTGACGTCGTACGCGGCGGATCTGTGATAATGGATATATGATGAAACTAAAGTGAAATAGCCCTTAAGTAAAACGCTACTCTTTTAGCGGAGAAGACTAAAGTACTGCTCCGAGTCATTGAAAAATGCAAATAAAGCTGAGCTAACATATTGGGACGGCGAGAAAAAATGCTACCGTATAGGTAGCTCAAACGCTGGAGCCATTTTGGTGACAAATGCGCTTTTTGACTTTCGTGCCAGCTGGCATGGTCGCACTAGTCTGTGACAACCCACATCTTGCCTTTGCCATACTTAGCAAAAGGTACGCAAAGCCGCTATTTTGCGAGCCAAAGGCGTCAAATATCGCTGAGAGCGCAACTATCATGCCAAACGTCTACATCGGCTCAAACGTGAGCGTGGGCGAAAACACGATAGTGATGGCTGGGGCGTTTTGGGCGATAACGTGAGTGTCGGCAAAAACTGTATCATCCACCCAAACGTCGCTCATCTACAATGACTGCGTGCATGGGCAACAGTGCCACCTGCTGGCAAACTGCGTCATCGGCAGCGACGGCTTTGGCTATGCGCATACAAAACTGGCGAGCATGTGAGACGTTATCACAATGGCAATGTTGTTTTGGGCGATTTTGTCGAGATCGGCGCTTGCACGACGATAGATCGCGGCGTTTTTCGAAGACGATGATAGCAAACTACAAAGATAGATAACCTTGTCCAAATAGGCCACAACTGCGAGCTTGGAAATGGCTGCCTCATCGTCTCACAAAAGCTGGGCTTGCTGGCTCAACAGTGCTAGAGCAGAAATGTCGTCATGGGCGGACAAAGTGGTTCGGCTGGTCACGTAAAAGTGGGCGACTTTTGCGCAGATCGCTGCACGTGGAGGCGTTAGCAAAAGACCTACCTGTGGCATACGCTGGAGCTTATCCTATAATGGAGCTTTCAGAGCAGTTTTAAATTTACAAGCAAAAAGTATTAGATTTTCAAGAAAAACTAAATTGGCGGAGCTCTCCGCCTTTTAAATTTGGGTTTTAAATTTTTAAACAAACAGATAGAAAAACGAGCCTAAAAAGCTTTCTTTGTCAATCCAGTCCTAAAGCGTTCTTTCTTTTATCACTCTGGCTGTTTCTATGGCGATCTCTAGCTCTTCGTTAGTTGGAATGATGAGCGTTTTTATCTTAGCGTCCCCGTCTATACATCTCTGCGCCCTTGTGTCAGAGAAATGGTAGCTCGTGGTTGATAGCACGAAAACATATCAAATGCAAGCTTTTGTGCATTCGTCATGTTGGCGCAAACGAGCTTTTGATTTACTCGGTGCTTTTTGGTTTCTCTGTTGCTTTTTGTTTTCGATCTATAAAATAAAACATAGCACGCAAAGCAGGGCGAGTAAAGGCAAAAACGATCACAGTTCCATCTTTAAATGAGCTTAAAAACATGCCATTTGTATTCATCCCAAAGCCAGTGATGATAAATTTGGTGGTAAAATAGCGCCGAAAGCAGCGTTAAAAGGTGAGATATTTTTGTTTATCTTGTCGTTTTGTCGCTTTGTATAAAATGAGTAGATGTCCTCAACCCTGTAAGCGTACTCCTCTATCATGCTCTTTAGCACGCCACACTTATGCACGCTGTTTTTTAGCTCCTTTTTAGCTCATTTTGCTCAGCCGCACATCGTAGAGCCTCGTAAGTCGAAATTCTACTCTCAAAGTCTCCTGATCTCATATCTGAAAAACGTGATGTCTTTTGTGAGTAGCATTTTCGCGCTGCCTGTGTAAGTACTCTGTAGTTTTCTAAGCTCGCTTTCATGCTCTAAAACTTTTATTTAGTGATCGAGCAAATCCCTTTATCGCCTCTCACTCATTTTTATCACAAGGTGAGCTCAGATCCTCTTTAAGATAACGCCCATCTTTTAAAGAGTATGCTAATTATGCGCCAAGAATTAAGACTATATAGTCAAATCCTTCGCCATAAAAATATCCGCTAAGACTAGCATTCATTATTTGTCCTTTTTGCGTAGAATATTTCGCTAAATTGTAGCAAATTCACCAGCCTCTATCGCCTCTCTCATCTCTTTCATCAAATTCTAGATAGTAGTGCAGGTTATGAAGGCTTGCTAGTCTACGTAGCTCTCTGGCCTTAAAAAGGTGGTTTAGATAGCCCTCTGGAGTAGCGCTTGCAGGTGTAGCACTGGCACTCTTTATCAGTCGGCGAGTGGTCGTTTATAAATTGGCTGATTTTTATATTTATCTTGCCAAAAGCTAGTAAATAGCGTGCCGTTTCTTGCGTTTCTTGTTGGCATAACGCGGTCAAACATATCAACGCCTCTCACCACGTTTTTCGACCAAATCTTCAGGTGTGCCAACGCCATTAGATAGCGAGGCTTAAGCTCATCCGCAAATGGCATAACCGCCTCAACCGTGTCTATAGCATCGCCTCGTTGCTCTCCCAACGCTAAGACCGCCGATCGCAAGGCCGTCAAAATGGCATCTCGTTTAAGGCCTCAGCGCAAAATTACGATGCCTCATAGTCGGTTGCCGCCTTGGACGATACCAAAAGATATTTTTGCTGCAAGCCAACGCCCTTGCTTTGCATAAATTGTGGTAATCAATCCCGCCTCTTTTGCCCATTTTATCGTCCGCTTTTTATGCTAGACCCTATCGCTTTTTGGCTCAGCAGGCACAGCACTAGTCATCAGATCATCAAGCATGATGTCGCTGCCTAGCGTCATACTGCGTCTCAGGACGGATCTTGGCGTGAAGTAGTGCGTGCTGCCGTCGATGTGGCACCATCTATCCGCCATCGTCGTTTTTGGTGTTTGACCTGGCGAAAATGCCTGAAAATCCACCGCTATCAGTTAAAAACGAGCGATCAAATTTAGAAAATCCATGCAGTCCGCCAAACTCACGCACGACCTTGCTGCCAGGGCGCAGATACATAGTGATGGGTGTTTGCTAAAATTATCTTTGCGTCTATACTCACTCATATCAAAGGCATCTGGGCTTTTGACTGCGCCAACCGTGCCAACTGGCATGAAAAACTGGCGTTTGTATCACGCTGTGAGCGGTTGCTAGCACGCCCATCGCCTTTGCATTGCCATCTTTTTATAACTTCACATTCATCTAAGTCCTTAAATTTTCTTGATATTTTAACAAAAATTATAGTATAATCCAAAAGTACAAAAGGCAAAGGAACTTTTGCAAAGAGAAATGATATCGTTTTTACCGAAGCAAACGGCACTGCGACCATACGTTGCAGGCGAGTTTAGCTACAGAGACGCATAAAAATTTACAAAGCATTTTAAAGTCAAAAGCTTAAAGGCAATCAGCTAGAGGTCGACTTTAGCGAGCTAAAAGAGCATTGATTACGCTGTTTGATCCTTTTTAAAAACACGCTAAATGGCAAGAGGTGAGATCATCTACAAATGATGAGAAGATAAGGCGATGAGCGATCTTTTAAACGACGAGAAGATCGACTTTAACTACATGCCACCGCACAATAGCTCAAAATCTCGCGCCTTTGGGAGAAAGGTGCGAGGACTTTGAATCGGTGCTGAGTTTGGCTCGTTTTTGGGCGAGTTTTGATAAAAAGCGTGAGGATTTTATTTAATCCTGCAAATTTAAGGTTTAGAATTAGCAACTCACATAAAAGATGGCGCGTAAATGCCGTTTTCATCGTCTCGCTCACCGCTTTTTGATAGGCGTCGTGCTTGCATATCTTGGTAGTGCGATGCTCGCAAGCTTTGGGGCAAGTATGTTTATGAGTTGAGATCATGGGCATGCTAACGCTTAGAGGTGGCGCTCATCGCTGCATATCGTCAGCGCGGGCAGAGTCGGCCTCCAGCTTTACCGCGCAAATTGGCGCTATGAAGCTAACTGAGGAGATAGACGCGATGAAGACGATGGGCTTTTGAGCCATTTAACTTCTTGGTGCTGCCGCGCATCATCGCCATGGTGCTTTGCGTGCCCGTCATCATCTTTATAGCTGACGGCATAAGCATTTTAGGGGCAGATGATCATTTATCGAAACTATTCTTGACATCAGCTTTAGCGACTATCTCAATAGATTTCGTGAGATGGTCGAGCTTAGACGCACTTCTGCCGTTGGCATGATAAAGGCTCCGTTTTTGGCGCTGTAATAGCGGATCATTGGCTGCATGAGGGATTTTGGCGTTAGTCAAACGCTCAAAAGCCTTGGAGCGATGACAACCGTTAGCGTTGTAAATGCGATATTTTTGGGTCATGCGCTTGATGCATTTTTCGCGATAATTTTTATGTGGCTAAAGATATGAACGAGATAATAGTTGGAAAAATATAACGACAAGTTATGGCGATAAGATAATGCACGATAATGGAGCTGGAGCGTCAAAGGAGGCTGAAAATTTACTGGCTTCTGGGCGGCAGGCGGCACTGGTAAAACGACGCTAATGAAGACGATGATATACTAAAAAGCCAAGCAAGGGCGATATAACGTTTTGATGGCGTCAATATGTGGAAAAGTAGCCAAAAGGAGCAGCAAGAGATAAAAGCTAAAAAGTGACGATGTTTCAGTTTGGAGCCTTTATAAGCTCGATGACGATACTTGATAATGTGGGCGTTTTACTCATGAGTACTCAATTTCACAAAGCGCCAGATCGATGAGATAGCGATGTTTTGGATACAAAAAGTTGGGCTAAAAAGAAGTTTCTATGCTCTATCCAAGCGAGGCTACAGTGGCGGTATGAAAAGAGCTCGCGCTTGCAAGAGCCTTTGCAGTGCTAAGCCCTAGGGTGCTATTTTTAGATGAGCCAAATAGCGGCCTTGATCCAGTTAGCTCGCGCCAGATGACGCGCCTCATAAAAGAGTCTACGCGATAGCATCGGCGTAACAGTCGTTATGGTGACGCATGATGCTGATAGTATTTTCGATATTTTGGATCGTTTTGATAATAGATAACAGATAGCCTTTGAGGGAGATATAAAGAGCTTGAATATCTTGAAATAACCCGCTTGAAGAGCTATTTAAAATGAGGAAAAAGTGGATGGAAAATAGAAAGTGCTTATACCATTGTTGGCATGTTTTCATAGCCTGCCTTACAGCATTTGCGATATTTATCTGGTGACGCTAGCAAAATAACACAAAAGGTTGATTTTACAGAGTACCACATCTACATGGGCGAACTGCCAAGCGGCTTAAAGGTGGATCTCTACGGTTACAAATTATCGGCGTGCCAGCAGGAAGCGTTAGTGATATAGTGTCGATGACAAAAACGCTCTTATAAATATCACGATGAAGATAAGAGAGGACCCTGCCTATCAAGGCTGATAGCGTAGCAAGTATCGAAGTTCAGGCTATTAGTGGCGTGGCTGGTATAAATAAGCCGAGGCACGAGGACTCTGAGTCAGGTCAAAGCCTATATTGCAGCTTGAGGAGAGCCTTTTCAAAAGCTCGACAACGCAGAAAACATCACTTTTTAAGATAAATCAAACCCTTGATAAGGTTGATGGATTTTTCTCGACTGAAAATATCGCTCATATCGAGTCTATCCTAAGAAATATCGATACGGGTACCCAGGTTTTAACTGACGAAGAGGCTAAGCGAGATCGATAGCATCGTAAAAATGTAGACCTCAGCGACAGTCTAACTAAAACCGACACAAAAAGAGCTTGCTAAGTTTAAACACTCTAATACGCCAGTAACTCAGTTTTCTAGCTCACTCACTGGCTGTAAATGGCTGATAGCTCACTGCAAGAGCTCATCGCCAAAAAGGCAAAAAGATAGCGAATATGACCTTAGAAACACCGTCTCGCCGCTGCTTAGAGGCTAGCGAGGTAAATGGATTTTGACAAGACGCTTCGTGAGTTTAGGGGGTGCGCTACAAAGACTGAGGACAATCCTTTACGAGTTTTTCTTTACAAATCCAGTGCCAAATACAGATAAAAAGGACAAAAATGAGAAAGTGATATACGCTGCAGCTGCATGTTTTCACGGCTGCTCGCTAAAGACCGACGTACCACAAGCCACGATGTATGAGATACACTACTCAAATAAGGAGTGCTCGGCTGAAAACAAGCAAAAGAGCTAAAAATGTCTTCATAGAGTGAGCTGCCCTTGATATGGTCGATACTAGAAAAGATACTAGATCGTCGCTGAAAATAACAAGATAAGATATTTGAGCGATGCGCAATATTGTCTCTGAGCCAAGCGAGATGATCTATAAGTCGCTCGTAAAAGGGCTTTACTCAAACGCGCTGCAAAGCCGATATTTCTCACCAAATGCAAAAGGATCTTAGGCTAAAAAGTTAGCATCATCTCACTGCAAATAAGAGCGACAAAGCCGAAGTTTCGCTAGCTTACGAGCTGTTTAACGCAAACACCTCACTACAAAATCAGGCATGATCAAAAGAAAATTTTACTGCCCAGATCAAGCTCACAGCACTCATTTTTGACACGATAAACAAGGCTGCAATTTAGCTATCGATACTTAGTCTCTGAAATAATCTACTAAAGTATAACAAATTTTTGGCTGTGCAAATTACCGTCATAAGCTTTATTTCTAAAGACCACTGTTATAATGCGGCTTTTAAAATACGGAGAAATTAATGAAAGACTTTTAATAATCGCAGATGGGAACTTTTGCTAGCTCTTTTGAGCAGGCACTTTCTTGGAGCAAAGTCAAATTTACACCACTACATCGTCGTTTCGAGAAACGAAGATCCACAGCCAAAAGGCAAATTACGAGCATTCACATTTTATCAGTTTGACCCAACGAGCCTTTCAAAGTTAAAGAGCATAAGCGACAGCTATTTTAGCCAGTTTGTATCGTGAGCGAGAACGAAAAAAGAGGCGGTTGTCTGCAAAATTAAGACAGATCAGCACAAAAACTGGACCATTGACTATAGACTCAAGGGATGCATGCGATAAACACTCTAAGCGTGGTTGATATCGAGAGATATCGCGGCTTCAAGGCTCATGGACTATCTGCAGACATGCCTGTATATGCTGATATCGGCTTTAGCGAGGGCGAGATCATGGAGGTCAAGGGTGCCTATTGGCGCCTCATACGTATCGTCATACATCACTCACTCGCGCAGAGTGGCGGATAGCGCTCATTTATAGTACTGAGATCATCTTTGCCAAAAGCCCAAATCAATGATCACAGCCAAGCGATATCTTGCTGATCGTTGGCGATCAAACGTGCTTCACGTTTATCGCTCGATAAAACGCGAAAGCGGGCAGTTTCAAGTCCATTTTGGCAGCAACATCATACGCCGTAATGGGACATGAGTCAATGAGCAAAGAGCGCGTTGGCAGCTCATCGAAGATAACCCTATATGTGCACTCAAAGCTAAAATAACAAACGCTCTTATAGGGGTGATAAACCCAACTTTAGGCGAAAAATTAGAGACAGCAAAGGCGATAAAAGCGAAAAATATCCTTGTTTTGATGGATTATTTTTAATAGCGACAATAAATCGATAAAGATGACGTTTTTAAAGCACGACATCGGACTAATCATAAGCGATGATAGATACTTTTTAAATTTATCAAAAAGCTATTTTATGAGCAAATCAGTGCTGCTAAAACTGGGTACGTACTCTCAAAAGGTAAAAGAGGGCGTGATACTGGGCGATCAAAGCCAAAGGTGAAAAATCAATCAGCTGTCATCACAGACTGCTGCGCGCAGCAGTTTGGAGATGAGATTTTACTCCTTTTGATAACAAGCATAGCGACGATGAGGCAGCAAAGAGCGCGAGAGCATTAGCACGCTCTTTTCAAAGCGCATAAAGATGAAAAATCACAGCCTCAGACCCGCTAGTAGAAGCTAAAAGGTACAAATGATCTGCTTCATTTTGTGATGTTTACAAGAGCGTGGCAAATGGTAGCGCGCCTTTTTATCGACAATGTAAATAGACTTTATAGCTAAGCCAAAACGCGCAGCTTTTGTGCCAGTAAGTGAGTGAAAATGCAGATAACGTTGACTCAGGAAAAGCGGCTCAAGCTATAAAATTATATAAATGAGCTTGAGAAGTTGGAGCTAAAGCGCAAAGGTTGGCATCGTCACAAATGCCAGTGGCGGGGCTTACCGTGAAAAACTACTTAGCGTTTTAAAGTGTGATGAGAAATTTATCAATAAGCGTCGAGACGGCGAAGGAGTATAAAACTTAACAACGATAGAGCAAATTCCCAGAGCAGCTTTTTGTTAGTAAATTTGACCGCGCATCTACGCTCATAGCTCTTGGCGGTGGCGTCATCAGCGTAGTGACTGGCTTTTGCGGGCAAAGCATCATGAAAGAGATAAACTTTCATAAATATCCCAACCACGCTTCTAGCGCAAGTCGATGCCACGTGTGGCGGAAAAACGGGCGTAAATAACCGATTGGTAAAATTCTAATCGGCTCATTTTATCAGCCAAAAGGCAGTTTTTATTGAGATAATTTCTAAAAACACTGCCAAGAGAGTTTGTAGCTGGCGGCAGAGGCTTTAAAGATGGCGATAACCTTTGATAAAGAGATGTTGAGCTTAAAGGCGTCAATTTAGACGATGGTAACGTAGCAAAAGCTCGTTGAAAAGTCGGTAAATTTAAAGAGCATCGAGTGGGTCGAGGCAAGACGAGAGAGAAAGGACTAAAGACCATCTAAACTACGGTACACACACCTTCGCTACGTCATCGAAAATGAGACAAATATAAAAGAGATTTTACACGGCGAAGCGGTGGCGATAGGTCGAATCATGGCAAATCGCCTAAGCGTTAGACTAGGTCTCATGAGCGAGGCGCAGGCAGAGACGAGGGCAGATTTTAGTGAGAATTTGAGCTGCCTGTAAGCTATCAAAATCGAAAATGAATATGCATTTTACGAGGCGTTTTTATGGATAAAAAGACGAAAAGGTGATAAGATATTCATCATCGCAAGATGAAAATCAGCAGTGCGATCATCAAAAATGACGTCAAAAAGAGGACGTTTTCAGGAAACTTTGGGAAGATTTAAAATGAAAAGATCCTAGTTTTTCTGCTTGCTTTGCGCTTTACGCGATGAAAACGCTACATGAGCAAAATGTCTCACAAAATTACAAAAATAGCAGAGCTTTATAAAAAGGGAGCTTTCAAACTAGATAAATCCCTAAAACAACGTCTGGATCACAAGATATGCCAACTACAACACCTCAAAAGCTTCTTGATGAGCTAGAACAAAAGAAAGAGGCGAGCTTAAAAGCTCGATAAAGGCTCAAAAAGAGGTGGCGACCTCATAAAGAGTCAAACTCTAAAAGAGCAGATAAATTGCTAAAAGAGTATGAGAAAACGCCATTTTCAACATGCTAGCAGCCCCAGAAATGGAGACGCGCCTAGATAACAGCCCAGTTGCGCTAGTATCTGGCTTTTCATACATCAAAAAGATAAGAAGCGACAAAGATCGAGTACCAAAGGCACATCAAAAGAGCTTGACACTTTGCTTGAAAAGCTCGACAAAAGAGAAATTTCTGCTAAATAGACTACATTTGAGTCGAAGATAGCGAAGCATAGGGATAAAGTCAAATACCACTTGTCAAAGAGATAGGCGACTTAAAGCTGCAAAACAGATCGCTGATACGCACTAGAGCGTCTACGGAAAAAGGGGCTGATGAGGCGATACATGTGACGACCGCTGACATCAAAGCTCAGTTTTTTAAGCCTTAGGCTACACGGCTATCGTCATCGCTTTTAACGATCGGACTAACATTTGATCGCTAGTTATCGTTAAAAAGAACGATCACGGATAACGAAGATTTTGCACCGTCAATATTTCTAAACGTACTAAAACATCACCATCATCATCATAATCCTCACTTTTTCATACATCGAAAACATACTCACATGTCAGTCACCGTGCTAGGTTTGTCTTCGCTGGTATCGCGATCGCGATGAAAGACATGTTTTGCGAGTCACTGTTTGGCTGGACGGTTATCATGTTTGGCGGCACGATCCACTGGGCGACCGCGTGGTATATCGACGGGAAGCGAATTTGTAGGCGGTCATCGACATTTCGCTACTTCGCTCAACCGTTTTGAGGATGCATTACTTCGACTTTGCTGGAGACAAACCCGCCGCGCGGGCAGGATCATCTTTTCGTGCCAAAGCAACTACATCTTTTACAGACCTCATCAAACTACTGCACTACGGCATGAAGACCGTTTGGGACGGTACGATATCACGATAAGCTTTTGATAGCAACCACAGGCGGTCTATCTAGTAAGAAATGTCGTCAGTACCAAAAGGCTACACCGACATCGCAAAAAACGCCAGATGAACAAGCTAAGAGCCAGTACAGCATCAAAAATCCAAATGTAAAGCTGAGAATTTACACATTTTTGAGCCTTATGGCATCAACATCTCATGCTGGTTTATGTCAATTCATACGCCACGCCTGCTCTTAGAAGCACGATAAGTGCAGAGATCATCGAGGCATTTTTGGAGCATGATGATATCAAGATCGCCCACCCAACGCAAGACTATGTTTGTTGGCAAAAAGAGAAACGACCAAGCGATCATATCGCTCCACACTGAGCAAGAGGCGAAAAAGTATCTAATGCAAAAAGATATTTTTAAAACATTTTGGATGCGCACAAACATCTACGACACGAGCTTTTAAAAGAGCTACATCAAAGACTACGAGATCACAAATGACGAAGAGGGCGCTGATATCGTCGTGATAAACTCGCGCACCGTGACAAATCCCGGCCGATAGCGGCGTCAGAAACTATATAAACGGCGTAAAAACAGAGGCGCAAAGGTCATACTAACAGGATGTGGCGCAGTTCGTAAGGGCAAGGAGCTATTTGCAAGCGGCATTTACGGAGTGCTTGAGCTAGCAAAAAGAGTGATCTAAACGAGCTTTAAAACAAGAAAAAGCTATTTTTGAGCTTGGTAGAAAGCTCAGTCGATAAAATATCGTCACAGACTCACGAAAAATCACAAAGGCATTTATAAAAGATTCAAGAGGGTTGCAACTTTAACTGCAGCTGCATCATCCCATCAGTGCGCGCAGAGCTAGAGTATGGACGAGGCGATGATATTAAAAGAAGCTGAAATTTCTAGCTCAAAAATGGCTATAATGAGCTCGTACCAACTGGCACAAACATAGGCAGTTACGGCAAAGATACAAATAGCCTCTTTGGCAAACTGCTGCAATTCTAGGCAAATTACTCAGGCATCAGACGCATAAGACTCTGGCAGTATCGAGCCAAGCCAGATAGATGAGAGCTAGATTTAAAGAGAGGAGTGGCTGAGCGCTCACCCACATCGCACTTCAGCAACGAGCCAGGCGATGTTAAAGATCGTGCAGGCGAAACAACGCACTTTAGCGACTTAGAGCTTTTAATGAGCTAAGCTTCCACTTGGCTTTGCTTTGGGGACTGACTCTATCGTGGGTCATCCAGGTGAGAGCGAGGAATCGAGCAGAGGCGGTGGTACTGCCAGACTTTCCTATCACGCACCCTGCATGCTTTTTGTTCATTCGCCAAGGCGCGCATACGCATCAGCAACGCTAAAAGCGACGTTAGTGGAGATGTGGCAAAAGAGTAGGCTCGTACTCTACAAGGGCACACTGCAAAATAATGAAAAGCTAGAGCACAACGTGGCTTTTAGAAATGAGTCGAGCATGGCGACTTTTACGAGGGCTTTTGACCAGTTTTTACAACAAAAGCTAAAATTCTAGTCAAAAACGACATAACAAAAGAGTGGTTGGAGGTAAGCGAATATGAAATTAAGCCAGATGCCAATTATGCATTTAAATTTAACAAGATATCCTGCAGTGATAGCCGCTGCGGCTTTTGATACACTAGCGCTACTTTTGCTGTTAGCAAAGAGCCACTGAAACACTCACATACTCGCAGCATATGCAGCTAATGGAGGGAAATTTCATCGATAAAGCAGTCACTGATTTGCGATGATGACCACTTTCACGCTCTACAACTTCGCCTTTCACTTGGCGGAAAAGAGGCCACTGATCTAAAAAGAGCTCATAAAAAGTGTCCCAGTCGAGCGAAACGCCGGAGGTTACATCGCCGCCCGGTGGCGATGTGGGGGTCCCGGCATTTTCTCATGCTTTTTACTTTGGTATACATACATTTTAGGGCCAGTAGCAGATGAGAGCTTTGGCAAAAAGATGGTGCGCTTGGAGGATAGAAAACGTGCTAAATCAAAATGCGATGCCAGTCATTTCAAACGTGAGATTTTAGCGATGTGCGTGGCAATAGCGAGGTCAAAAGCGAGCTTAGCGAAATAGTTGATTTTCTCAAAATCCGCAAAAATATAGAATTTTGGTATCAAATGCCAAAAGGCGTGTTGATGATAGGCCCAGGCGTTGGTAAGACGCTTGTGGCAAAGGCAGCTGTGGCGGCGAGGCAAATGTACGTTTTACCAAATGGCGCAAGTTTCTAGTACCGATGTCGAATGGGCGCAAAAGAGTTAGAGAGCCTTAGCAGAGCCAACCACGCACCTCATCATCATCATTTACGAGATAGACGCCGTTGAAAAAGCAGCAGGTGGCGCTAGAAACGACGAGCGAGAAGCCACGCGTAATCAGCTACCAACCGTGAGATGGACGGCTTTGAGGACAGTCTGGCGTCATCGTCACAGACGCCAAGCTACACAGAGATCGAGATGATCGACGAGGCGCTGCTTTTAGACCAGGGCGCGCTTTGATAGGCGTGGCGCTTTATCGTCAATGCCTGACGGCAACGTGACAGGGTGGCGATCCCAAACAGCATATCTAAAAAGATAAAACTGCGAGCGCCGGCTGAGGGATATCGCCAGGATGAGCGCGTTGGCTTTTCTGGCGCAGCACTTGTAGCACGCTTGTAAAATGAAGCCGCGGATAAACGCCCTTAGAAACGGCGAGAGAGCGTCAGCAAAATGAGAGACTTTGAAGCCGTTTTTACAAGGTCTTGCCTTCGGCAAGAAAAGGTACTAAGCTACAGCGAGGCGAGAACAGTAATCCAAGCCATCCATCACAGGCGCAAAGGCCGTAAGCGCCTACCGATTTGATGTGGACATGGAAACGCTTTACAGAAGAGATCGCTTTATGGCGACTGAGCAAGAGATCGAGCCAAAGTCGCAGATGCTTCCCACGTATAAAGCAGTTTTAATCGCTGGCATGTGCAAGCTTGAGATCGAGGGAGAACGATATATTTTCAAACCTCGAGTAACGACTACCACGTGAAAAGAGATCGTACCAAAGATGGCTTTATGAGGCGCATGGGAAATTTTGCAAAGCAAATCCAAACGATGTGGGAAGAGATTTTGAAGCAGGCAAAGAGGAGGATAATCTCCTTTTATATACAAAACGAGCAGATCGCAAAGACTCAGCTCATATCTAAGTTGAAGCGTATGAGAGCGTAGATAAAGATACGCCAGGGTACACGAAACAAAACCCAATACTAAAGGAGCAAAAATGAGCAAAAATAGGGAATTTTAACTATGTCTGATCGCGCAAGCGAGGTACATACGAGGATAAATCAGGCCCAGCGATCAAAGAGGTGTGCTTGATAGTTGGAGGCAGTAAGCTGAGAGAGAGTATTTTAAGAGGTGATCTAGATGAGTTTGAGCTGATAGAGAGGCTCGTGCACATGATAGACGTGCTAGGATGCAGATTCTGTGCTAACGACCGAGGCAAGGTGCACTGCTGACCAGCCGCCAAGAGACGTCACCCAGAGGCTACTGAGGCAGTTTGGTGAGAAAGATGATGCCAGGCTTTTGGTGAGCTAATGAGAGCTGCGAGCTTTGCAATACGTCCCAACAGCGATCCCATCACGACAAACAGCAGGCGATTCTCAGGAGGTCACAGTCACGCTCAATCATACTTCCGGTATCAGTGGTCAGCCAAAGGCCATAAGGTAAGAGTGCTTGAGCCTGTATTTCCAGCGGTACCATACTGCATCGATCTTATAGAGGGTGCATTTATCGAGACTGATGAAACGCATGTGATGAAAGCTTTTCCGCCCAAACACAAAGCAGTAATTTCTCTTAATCTTTTAGGACCTCAATGCTTAGCTACCCCTTTCTGGGTGGCTAATTTCGAGGGTTTTGCTTACTATTTCAATGGCTGTATCATTGCAGTCAATCAGAAATTTAGTATAACACTGCAATAACTGACGACGTCTAGCTGGCACACCAAGTAGCAACAGCCACTCGATGCGAGCTGCACAAAAAGTCATTGCAGCCAGAGACACTTTGGCTACATAATACATCTATCTAGAATTTGCTATTTTGCGCTTTGAGTATGCACTCGAATGAAAACAGGCGGTGTGTCTTTGGTTTAATTTAGCAGAGAGAGCAGCAAATTTTACTCTAGTAAAACACTAAATTTATACAAAATAGATGATAAAATAAGCTATAGAGCTGGCAAAACAATCTTTTATAAATCGACAAGATAAATTTAAAAGATAAACACGGTAGCTAATGAATCAATTTACAAATTTATATAAAAATAATATGTAATTTTATGCAAAAAAGAGCTAAATTTGCTCGTTTTTGCCATTCATTGTCTTTTTTATAAGCTCCATGTCGCCGCTCATCGCTAGGCTCGCTGAAGCAGAAATCGCGCATGCACCCGCGCTTTTATGGCCTCTTTGTAGTTTTAGTTTGTCTAGTCCGCCAAGTGCTTTATCGAGCTCTTTATCAAGGGCACCCAGCAATATGTACCTCTGGCCAACTACGGCTCTTAAACTACGCCTTGCACGAGGTGGCAATGTAACGAGAAGCAACGAGCATCGTCGAGCGATAGCTGGCACAAAATTCCAGCCTGCTCTAGGTCGTGAGGCCTGGGGCGCTGACGCACAGCTGTCGGTTCAGATTCATCTAAAAACGCCGCGTGATTTTTATCGGCGCTGCGCCGAAGTGAGCCAAAAGTCGCTCTTTAGCTTGCAAGCTACGTCAAAAATTGATTAATGATCTCCAAAATTACACGGTAGTTTTCCACAAATTTGAGCTACAGCCCTGGCTAGGGTCGGCAAAATCGAGCCTCGCTTTACAGCCCCTTTGCACGAAGCAAATTCATCCACACCAGCCTTGCACCGTAGCTGTATCCTCTTTAAAAAGTCTGTCGCCATGCAAATCCCCAAAGTCGGCGCACGCAGTATTCTGAGCATAGACCATACTTCGCTCATTAGTGGTTCTAGGCCGTTTGCTTTTGCTACATAGCCTTGATCTCGTCCACGCTTCTGCTCGTCGCTTATCTCAAACTGCTCGTCGCTTTTTCTCTTCGCCGTGAGGCACTCGATGCTAACCTCGCACAGCGCTTATTTTGTTTGTAGGCGATCTTTTGCCACGGCGTGCTCGCGGGTATACGCCTTTTCTCTGGTTGATCGTTATGCTGGCTGTTCGCCGCGCGAGTCGGCAAGCGCAGATCACTTGCAAAAAGCTCGCGCCCGCCCACGTCGCAGTGGATTGATGCGGTTGTTGTTGATGATGAGGCGAAGGTCTTGGGCATGAAAATGCGATCTCGGCGTGCGGATATTTTTTATGAACCAAGCTTGCGCGCAGTGCGGTCACAACGTCAAGTCAAAGTCATCTATGCCAAGAAGTGCCGCAAAGCCGACCCCTCCTCATGCCTCCAAGAAGCGCCTGCTCCTGCGCATTTGGCGGTATGGTATCTTCTTATTACCGCCAAGGTGGATTTTTCGTATTTTGTGGGATTATAGGTCTCTTTGAAAGATTTGTCACGTAGTCCACGCCGCTTTTGGCGTGAAGCAGGCGTAGCCGTCTGAATTTACTGGGTAAATTAAACCCAACGACTTTGGGTGTACTTTGCTAAAGCGCGCAGGCGTTTGAGTATGCTTCACAATTTGAGTTGGTCTCTGCTCTCGCCTGTTAGGATCAGTACCCTTCTAAGCCGCTCTTGTACCTTCTCTTTAGCTCCTCGTGATCTCCTCGTCGCTTAGTCATTTTTTTATTTTTATTGGCGTTAAAACCGCACAAACGTAGACGCGTAGTTTGATATGTAAAGTGGGGTAAAAGCGTGATGTTTGAGCCCGTACTTGGTTCCCTTGTCTTTGCCTGAGCGAGCTAAGGATCGGCTCTGAAAATGGCGCTGCAGGCGAGAGTAGGGCTTTTAAATTTTTCGTTGAGCAGTGCTGGTAATTAAGTGCGGCTTCTTTACATCCGCCTTCGGTGTACTCAGGGCTGAGGCCTGCGCGCTCTTTTAAAATCTCATCCATGATGTCGCTGCCAACATCCTGCATGTGAGGCAGGAGCTGCATGGTCGGTTCTGTATTCATCAGTCTAAAATCCAGTGAGCGGAGATGAGGCATTTTGCGCTTTGCCTTTTGCACCAAGACCCGCTAGGATAGGCATTGCGACCAGCGATGATGGCCTTTGAAGGCTCTGCCATGAGCGGGATATTTTTTAGATGAGGCGATGGCTGTGTTTGCCATGATCGCAGCTGCTCCCATCTCCATCGCTTCGCACGCTAGAAGGCCTGCCGATGCCAGCATCGACGATGATCTGCGTATCGCTCGTTTATCAAAACTTCAATGATATCTTTAAAACCAGCCCTCCTGATTTGAGCCGATTGGCGCAGCTAAAGGCATTATGCAGCCAGCTCCCGCACTTAGCATAGCTCTGCGGCGTTTAGATCAGGAAACATATATGGCATCGGCACAAAGCCGTCATTTGCCAGCGCTTCACACGCTTTTATGGTTTCTGTGTTGTCTGGAAACAGAAAATTTAGAGTCAGTTGGTGATCTCTATCTAACAAGCTCCCACACCCAAGCTCACGTGCGCGAGCTAAAAGTGACATGAACGGCCTCTTTGGCGTTTCTAGCGCCACTTGTGTTTGGTAAAAGCGTCACGCCTTTTGGGATAAAGCCGGCGCATATATTTCGTTTTGCTCTCGTTTATGCGCCCATGGGCAAGGGTTGTATCTTCGCTCCAGCCTCGTTTACGGCTGGAGTCGATGAGCTCGTGCGAGGCCTACAGAGCCAAGGATAAAGCGGCTTTGAAACTCCTTGCCGCCAAGGATCAAACTATCATTTTACCTTACGCCCAAGCCCATAGTCTAACGGCCAATGGCTTGGTGGTTTCCGGTACAACCGCTACGCGTGGTGCCATGGAGCCCTTGACCGATCTGCCTCGCTCGTGAGGGTCGCCGCAAAAGATAGCTGATTTTTAGCAATGTATGGTATGCGATTTGAGCTAAAGTGTCCAGCCATGCCAGGAAGCGCCGATGATCTCTAGGCCAGCACGTGCTTCGTTTAGTATCATCGCCTTGCCAGCGACATTGTCAAGCGCTTCTGCATAAAATTTCACACTCTCGCCAAAGACGCTAGCCACGTCTACTCAAAATATATCGTGGAGTTTCGACCTCGACAAAGGGATTGACGCTCACTATCAGCTCTTTAAGCGCCTGCGTCTTTGCGTGCTGATGTGGCGGACGAAATACTGTTGGCGGTGGTTTAGGATTACTTGCCTCGACCACGTCAAAGTCGGCGCGCTACTGCTACGCCAACCTGGCAAGGCTTAGCGCGCGATATTTGGAGCCAAGTCCGCCAAGTCCAGCTACGCCGATTACCGCTTTGCTTAGCGTCACTTTAGCCTCAGCTGTTTCGTGAAGCGATCATAGAGCGTAAAACTTCACGCTCAGGCATCACGCCGCCACGCCTTTATAAATACGACATTTGAGCCGTCATTTACCCTGAGTATCATCTTTTATAGCAGAATACCAACGATAAAAATATCTGGCTCATTTGCATTAAATTTTCTGTAATGGAGCACTTCCGGCTATTTTTATCGCTAAGTGCAAGCTCTCTTAGCTCAAGCTATATTTTTGCTGGCACATTACTACGCGCCATTTAGCATTGTCTCTATCATTTTCTCATCCGCCACCGACTAAAGTGGACGATCTCATAGGCTCTTCGGCCTCGCCTAGAGCGTGCCTCATGCCAGTCTGCGGTACCTTTTCCATCTCGCCTGCTAAGGCTATAATTTAAGCTCATCAGCCATTTTGAGCTACCATAAACGCTCATATCGTTTTCAAGCTCGACTTTGCCATTAATAGTAACTGATCACACCTGTAGCTTTTTGCTGTAATTTATGATTCCTCTTGATCGCTTTTTATACCTCGATGTCGGCTCGTAAAGGAAATTCCTAAAATACCCTCCATACCAAAGCCAACACCTGGCACGGTCGCTACGTTTGCCTTCCAAGCATCTTTTTACAAAATCTGCCGAGTCGCCGTCCACTTCTACATTTTTACAAATAGATAAACGCGCCATCAGGGCTTAACTACGCCAGTCCAGATAGCACTGATCATCTCGCAGCCACCGTCGCGTCTCGTACCTTTTCTCACAGCTTTTCGATGTCTTCGCCGCTTTCGCGCCAAGAAGCGACGGGATAGCACCCAGTTTGCACGATCGAGCTTAATATTACTTGTGCTTTATGGCTTTGTAGCTTTTTGATGCCTGCTATTAGCCAGTCCATCGAGCTTGCGATATAGCCAAATCTCCAGCCAGGCATCGCTCCGCACTTGCTTAGGCCATTTTATCGTGACCGTTCTTTTAAAAGATCCCCGCTTACTGAGGCCACTGCGTGAAATCTTTTGCCGTAGATCACTCATACCCCATCGCTTGTGACGATGATGTCATGCCCTTTAAAACCTCGCCAAATGCTATGATCTCATCTTTTGTATAGACAGCTCCAGTTGATTTGTCGGCGATTTAGTGGAAAATACCTTTTGTCTTTGGCGGATCGCTAGTTGCTGGGCTGTTATTTTGAAACTGTGCTCGTCTGCTTCGATAAAGACAGGCACGCCGCCCTGTAATTTAACGATCTCAGGGTAGCTCACCCAGTATGGAGAGGGATGATGACTGTCGCCTGGGCTGATAAGCGCTTGGACATTAAAAAGTGAGTGTTTTGCGCCGATGTTTGTGACGATTTGATTTTGCTTTATAGTCAAGGGCCAGTATCTCTTTTTAGCTTTACTCTGATGGCCTCTATCACCTCAGGCCAGGCACTGGCGTGCATTTGCCACTTTTGCCGTCGTTATCGCGCGTTTTTACAGTTTTCTTTATCTTTTGAGTCACAAAGTCAGGCTCACCAGCCGAAAAGCGACATCACGTCGATGCCAGCAGCCTTCATCTCTCTTTATGGCCTTTGTGCTGACTCCAAAGATGGCTATAGACTCGCTTAATGTTTGCACTCTGTTTGCTAGTTGCATTTTAGTCCTTTTTAGTTGATCGTCTTTAGTAACTATTGTCATTTAAAAATAGATAAAGTTCGCCTCGTATTTGCTGCGTTTCGTTTATCAGAGTTGATTTCTAGCGCTCATTTAGAGTGTCTTGATCTCGTGATATCGTAGTCCATGTCCTCCATGATATCAAGGATCGACTGGCTCTCAGTAATCGAGTGATCTTGTAGCCATCGCCTGTAAGCTCCATCGTAGCTTCTGTCGGATGAGTAAAGAGATTGTGCTTCTGGCGCGATCACCTCTGATATGCGCACCAACTAGGAAAAATCCCAAGAAATAGTCCCTCTCTACGTCCACGTCGTAAAAGCAGCGGGTCTTTTCTCATCATCATAGCTGATCTCGCCGTCGCTATCGCAGGTGATATCCCAGATAGAAGCTGGCAAAAGTAGGGCGCTCATCGAGCCCGCTCGGGCGGCATGATAGGGTAATTTTCGCTTTAGCCCCCAAAAAGTCTGGCAAGCTTTGAAAGATCGAGAATTTACAAGCAGCGCCTTGCACCTCTTTTTGAATTTTGGCTAGGTCGCCGCTTGAGTTGCTCTTTGTTGCCGCGCTCACGACAGCTTTTTGCTGATGAGCCAAAGCACCCTCGGCGTTTGACCTATCTTGAAGATCGACATATCCAAGGTCAGTGTTAGCACGCTCCTGTGTGGTGGATGGCGTCGCAGGTATTCTAGGGCATTTGAAGGCCTTTATATTGACTCTGTAAAAGACGACTAGCCCGCTATCAATCGGATTATCTTTTCAATTTAGCTTCTTCGGTATTCTGAGAAAAATAGCCGGGCCACAGGCGACCAGCGCGCGAGGCGGCAGCGGCCAGACCTGATAAAGATATCAGTTGAGGTCGTGTGCTCGCTTATGGTTTTAAGCATATAAACAACGTCGTTTGCGTATCTGCTTAGGTGTAGTTTCTGCTGCTTTCCTCTTTAAACTGCGAGTACTGATAGCAAGGCCACCACCCAATTTATCGCTTTTAAATTTGTTGCGCCCATTTTTCTAAGCTCAGCATAGATGTTGCCAGCCCCGATGAGAGTCTTTTGAGCGGGTGACCTCGCTTATTTGAGAGCCGATGTGAAAGCGTATCATCGTGAATTTTTCTGGGCAACTGGCCTTTTTAGCATCTTACAGTCGATGAGCTCTGTTGATGTTAGGCCACCTGAGTGGATGCTGCCACTTTTTGCCCAAAGGCCTGATCCTGTCGAGTGTAGCCATGCGAAGTCCGATCTTTGGTTTTGGCTTAAATCTCTGCTTTGCAGTAGCGATGATCGTTTAAGCTCGTTTAAGCCTTCGATCGTTAGCGTGATGTTGTGACCCATCTCAGCAGCGATGAAGCTCTATGTTAACTGCTCTTTTATCCCCAGAGCCGTTTACTGTTATCGGCGCTTTTTCATTGTTGTATGCCATCGTTAGAAGTAGCTCAGCCTTTTGCTACCAGCCTCTAGGCCGTAGTTGTAGGCTTGCCAAGACGAAGCTAGGTACAAAGCCTGGATATTGATTGACTTTAAGCGGGCAAAACGGCGTTAAAGCTGCCTTTGTAGGCAAACTCTTTTCGCCTTTTGCAAAGCTCGCGTATCTGCTCGATCTGCTTTTGCTATGGATAAGGTGTGAAAGTTAGTGGCAGGCCCCTATATCCGTCGTTCCTGATCTCTTTAACGATGTCGATGATCGCTGGCTTGCTGCTGCATTTTACGCAGACCTTGCCATTTTCTATCACTGTACTCTGAATTGCCCCAAATGCTAAGTCCAAAAATCATTCATCCCAGCTCCTTTTCTAAGCTCATCTAATTTATCGTCATCTTTGTCTCTCACTTTTTATACCAAATTTCTATCTTTTCATCTCATTTTCGCCCACGCAAAGGATCCTTTTACTATTGTCGGCATTTTGCAGATGTTTCTGAGTTTTTAGCTTCTATAAGAAATTTTAACTTGATATTTTCTTTTGCGAAGTTTCGAGCTAAGCGCATAGATAAAGTCAATTTGCGCATCAAGCGCGCAAAGATAAACCCCAGCCCGCCCATCTTCAGCCTCGCCTTAAAATTCTCCATTATCCTCTCAACACCCATCGCAAAGCCAACGCCGTAGCTTGCCCTGCCACCAAGATATATTACAACGAGCCTGTCGATCTCACCACCACCAGCGACTGCGCTTTGTGAGCCGATCTCGTTGCTTATAAACTCAAACGCCGTCTTGGTAGTAGTCTGCCGCGAACGAGCTTTAGTGTCTATCTCACCGTAACGCCATTTGCTGTTAAAATTTTCTGCAGCTTTGCAAAATCAGCCTGCGCCTCATCGCTTAGACTATCAGTGATGACTCGCATTTTTGTAAATTTTCTTGGGCAGCTTTTCACCTTGCAGTCTAGTACGCGGATAGGGTTTAAAAACCTGCGCTCTTTGCAGTCCTCGCAATCGTCGTTTCATCTGAAATTTAACAAGTTTTTCTTTTGTAAGACTTCATTGAGCCTCTCGTCACCAAGCGAGTTTATTTTAGGGTTGTTTTTATATTTAGTCTGTTGGGTACCCTGCTCACCATCAAGATAATGCTCGCATCCTCATATACGCTACCCCTCGCCAGCACTCACAGCCAAACTGGTGAAACTCCTTAAACGGCTTTGCGGGCGCTCGTAGCGAAACATCGAGCCATGATAGAAGCAGCGTTTTTATAAAGCGTTTGCCCTGTCAAGTTTTGCCCCTCGATAAACGCTCTAACCACGCCAGCAGTGCCCTCAGGACGCAAGTAAACGTCGTTGCCGCCCTTTGTCTTCAAACTGATACATCTCTTTACCCACGATATCACTACCTGCCGACACTTCTTTAGCGCCGTCCTCGCGTGCGTCAATGTACTTGCTCATATCCGTAGTTTTTGCGACTTCCTCGCAGGCTTTTCTTGCTATATCTGTGTAAAGTTTTGCACGAGCTGGACAGCATCATTTCATGCCACGAAGTGCCGCTATCATCGCATTATCCTTTTTATTTTTGTGATTTTACTTTAGACTGGTAAAATTTTTCTATCTCTTTTGAAATTAGCTCTATGCTTTTAGAAGCGTCTCACAAAAAGCGTCTCAAAGCCATTTTGATAAGAATTTGCTTCATCAGGCTTTGCACTTTTAAAAGATACTCTAGCCCACGAGCCTCGATCTTATCGCTTTGTGCTCTGTTTTTAGTCGCGAGTTTATTAGCCTCAGGGTTTGCTTTCAAAAAGATGATCTCAGTCCGCAATTCTATCATTTGAGTGCAATTTATTAAGCTCTAAAAGCACGTTTTCATCTACCTTTTCATCATTTGCCAGAGCTGCAGGTACGATGCCCGAGATAAAGCCTCTATCGCTTAAAATGAGCTTCCTACCCAATGGTTGGATCAGCTTTTCAAAATGCTCAGCTCTGGTCAGCCAAAAGAGTAAAGACTCAGTCCTTTGCCTATTTTATGTTTGAGCTAGCAGACCTTTCGCAATTTTCACCTTAGCTGCGTGCCACCTGGCCTCTTTGGTGACGATGGCGCTCGTGAAATGGAAGCCAGACTCTCATCTGCGTGCTCTGCCAACGCCGTCTATGCCCTCAAACAAAACACACACATTTTACGCCCTAAATTTTTGAGCACTTTGATGGCACCAGGTTGCTCACGTCGCCGTCGTGGCGTAAGACTCGAGCGGACGATCGAGCTGGAGATGAAGGCGTTATTTAAGCTGGGCATGGGCGATAAACCCGTCCTCACCTGTCCCAGTGCGCTGCGTTTGCGCAGCCTATTTGTAGCCTCGCATTCAAAGTCACTAACCGCGCGAAGACCCTAATTACGGTAAAGCTATGCCAAAGTGACTTAGCAGCAAAATCAACAAGTAGGTTGTCAAACTCTAGCACGCTTTCACATTGCTGCCAAGCTCGCAACCGCCTCTTTTGCCATCTCTATGCGGCTTTTCATGTGCAAACATCGGCTGCTTGCTGTCACTTTTGCAACTGCGGACGATCACTTTGTCAGTAAATCTTTGTAGCCCTTATGATAACGTCTAAATGTGGCTGTTTGTTATGGGGTCAAAGGCCCGGATAGATGCAAAGATCACCTACACCTTTGTAAAGATTAGCCTCGATTTTAAGGCATCAAGCTTCACTTGCCGATGATGACTTAGCTCTTCCATATCTTCTAGGCTCTTTTATCTCTGCATAGTAGCCTAAAACTGGGGTGCGATGACAACTCCAAGAGATGAGAGAAGCTGCATCTGAGCAGTGCGATAGCAGAAAATGGCACCTCTAACGCCCAAAACTCAGCCCCTTGTCTCTTCTTTAGCGCTGACGTTTGCGGCTCTTGTGATGAGCGTGTCGCTATGCCGTCTGCAACTTTTGCTAGTGTTGGTGGTGGTAGAGCAGCCAGGATCATCGCCTCCGTGCCAAACGAGCGAGCTAGGTCCTGCAGCTAAGATCAGAGTCGCCGCACGCCACACCAAGCTCATCTAAAGCAGCCTCAATTTTTCTTTCACTCCCAAGACTTCTTTCATGGCGTTTTGGTTAACTATGACGTGCGCCTCGCAGCCATCTTTTTGCGGCATATTTAATAGCTTTGAGAAAAGCCCAGCTCCGCTTGCTCCGGTGGCTGCAAAAACCATCTTCTCATCTTATTATCACCCGTCCCTTTGCCAGAAACTGTGGCTTCTAAAATTTTGTTAATCTTTTGTTCATATCCTTTATCATATCGCCTGCCTCCATCGCGCCTTTACTTCGGCGATTATATTAACCCCACCCTCTCGATCAAAACTGCATTTACGATCTCGCCTTTTATACGCGGTTACACGGCGTTAAACTGGCGTTTGCTGTACCTTTTCTCCGCTTTTTATCTCACTTTGGTGATGAGAGTTGCAGCGCTTAGGCCAGAAAGTGCGTCGCGTGGCCACTTGCATAAACCTCGATCATAGTTGGCTGATAGTCAAGCTGGTGCTTTGGTAAGATGTGGTTTGTATTCATTGGACGAGAGCGATAAAAACTGGCATTTTTGCGTTAAAGCTACCCTGAAAATAAAGGCTTTTAAGCTTTTAGATCAACATCCTCAAATGAGGCTCTAAAAACCCTTTTTGGCTATTTTGGTCGTTTACGAAGATATTTCTTTAAAGACTAAGTCTTTAGTAACTGCAGGAGTTTGTTTTGCGTGGCTGATGCTAGATCGCCCTCACGCTGATGCTCTGATACGTACCGCCGATCGCTTTTAGAAAGCGCATCTGAATTCCTCATCCATGATCTGCAGTTTACAAAAACCACGCTTCCGCCGCTTTTATCTTTTATATGTTTTCGTGTAATCCCAGTTAGCACTTACAGAGTCTTTTGCTCTCTATCTTGGCCGCTCATGCCCTCTAAGTTTACTCATTATCCCCGCCGTCAAAGCCGAGCGTGCGAAGTAGGGAATGGATCAGTTTACTGATGCAATACATCGGGTAGATGCTGACTCTCATTTGCAAAAGTTTTTGTGGGAAAATATGAATATAAAAAGATGGAGCGGGAAACGAGATTCGAACTCGCGACCCCAACCTTGGCAAGGTTGTAGCCTCCACTCCTGAGCTATTCCCGCAATCAAAATGAAGTCCGCATTTTATCAGATTGTTTTCATTTGTCAAGGATTATGGAAGTTTTATGACCAGTACTCACTATTTTGTGAAATTCTCACTTTGATCTGGGCTAGTTATCAAGACAAAATCACTTTAATATATGTTTTATCATGCCCGAGCCATATTTTCCGGCCGCTCAGTTGCTATAATTTACCATCAGTTGCATTGCCGTAAAACCGCATTTGCTCTGCCAGATTTTACCTTTAAATTTTTCCCCGTTTATCACTTTTTGCGTCACAGCACCATCATCTTTTAGAAGTGGCATCCAGCATCATTAGGCAAAGATATGCAGCCATAGGGGTTTCCAGGAGCACAAAGACAAGCTACATCTTTTCATAAGCTTCCTGCGTTATCTCGCCAGGTCTTATGTCAAGGTGAGAGAGTACTCCTCGCCATATCCAAGCTCGCCCATAGCTATCTTCATGAAGTCAGCCTCTCCAGCGCTTGGCTCCGCCAGAGCAGATAACGATGTCGTAGTTTGCAGCGTTTACGCCTCTTTACGGCACTTAGTTCATCTTTATAATGCCAAGATATGAGCTGACCACGGAGCTTAAGAGCGGTGGTGATGCCAAAGGCATTTGCGTTGCGGGGTTCATCCCTCCTCGCTCGTTTTGCTACAAGGCTCGGATGATCTCGTTTCCGCTTGAATACACCGCGATGCTTGGCTGCTCACATCTATAAAGCTTATGCCCTGAGCCGCTAGCATCATCGCGCTTTCTAGTGTTTGTACTCGGCCACTTTTATAGTAGCGCCTATTTCTCGCCTTCTTCGCCTCTTGAAACGGTATGCGTCACCTTTTTGCTTAGCAGGGCTTTTACAAACTCGCCCTCAACCACGTGCAGTTCCTCTTCAAACTCTCATGACCGTGTCAGCGACCCTTTGGCATCTTTTGCACTGGTCATGATCTTCTTCACGCACCCGTTTTCGCCGATAGCTAGCTGCTCTTTATCGCCTCGCAGCGCACTTGCTATGATCTTGCAAGGCTCATCTTTTTCATCACCGAACCGCAAATCCATCGCGCTGAGCTGTCAAAACAAGGCAAGTCTCTAACGGCATATCACGTCATTTGCAAGGTTTTGCCAAGCGCCTCGCTAAGAGGTAGAAATTCTCGCTCTCATGATATTCAATTAGCTTCTAAAGTGCCCCCATCGCGTCATTTACCAGCATTTTTACCCTCAAGCCCAACGATGCACAAGGCTCCACCTTCTTCCAGTCTCCTCGTAACCTCTATCAAGTTGTGGTAAATCTCTATGCACAAGCTCCTCGCTTTACTTTGCGAGCAGCAGCTGGTATGAGCGCTGAGCAGGGCCTAAGGTCAGTCGCCATGAGACATCAGCCGCATTTAAATTCCAGTAGGCGTAAACGCTTGCCATGTAGACCATTTAGGCGGATATCTGCGCCCATTCTAGCTAGCGCTCACTAACGGCCAGCGGTTTTCAAAAAGTCTCATCTATCGTGCTAACGCCGTTTGCAGCAAGGCAAAGTGCCACAACCGAGCTCTGCATACCGGTTGATTTGCCAGGACACTCAGTGTCGTTCTTTATCTCGACTGGCTTGATCGCTTTAGCTGGCAATATCGTGATCTTATCGCCGCCCACTTTGATACCAGAGCCCATCTCTTCACCGATTTAAATGGCTGTCATATGCGCAGCATTTGCCTTTGTGACTGAAATTTTGCTACTCAGTGATGGCTATTCCAGCGCAAAGGTATGTGCCAGCCTCCGATCCTATCAGGGATAACCTCTATATCGCAAATACCCGCGCAGCTTTTGACCGCTGCCAGTTATCTTTTTAGCTCACTCGTGTGCCTATGCCCTCTATCTTGACGCCACTTTTGCCGTACCTCGCCAAATTTGCACCACTTCAGGCCTGCGCGCGACGTTAAAAAGCTTCCAGTCGTGCCGTGTGAGCCAGAGCTGCTGCGTTAAGATGATGTTTTCGCTGCCAGTTACGGTGATCTTGTCAAAACGATCTGCGCCTTTTTAGTCCACTTTGGCGCGGCTGCGCGACGACGTAAACCTGCTTTATCCTCGATATTTGCGCCCATTTTCTCGGGTGCGCTTAGGTAGCACTCTATTGGTCTTTGACCGATCGCGCACGCCAGGTGCAGCTCACTTTCGCAGTGACCAAAGCGCGCCAAAAGCGGCCCGGCGTCAACATAGAAGCGCGCGCATCTTTCTACCTGATGTCGTAGTCTGCCGAAGTTGAGTTTACGCTGCTTGTGTCTATGCTAGTGAGTTTTCGTCCTCAACGGACTTTTGCGCCGAGATTTCTTAGCAGCTGGCAAAGTGTTTTAAGGTCATGACGGTTATCGGTGTTATTTGTTAATGATGTGTAAAGAGCAAGGTTAGGGCGATTATGGTGGGCGGCGTCATTTGGCTCCGCTGATCCTTACCTCTCCGCTTAGTTTGGCATTGCCCTATCTTTAAATAGCAGTGCATCATTATGTTTGCCTTACGACTCGAGTATTTTGTGCCGATTATATTGCTGACTTAGAGTAAAGCAAAACGCGGCACATTTTCGGTTTATTTTACGTTTAGGAAGTTAAAATTACAAACACCAGTAATTTGGATACAAAATATGTCAACTGAACAACAAAGAGTACTTTTTGCGCTTACACTTATGTTTTAACAGGCTGTTCTTTCACATCTCACCAGCCGCGTACTCCCCGCAAAATGACAGCAACCAAACCGTTGTCGATACAAATGCAAGCACCACGCCGCGCCACTAATGATGACGATGGCAGGCCGCACAAGCAGTTTGGCTCATTTTTAAGAGACATATTTAAACACAAAAAGCAGGGGGCGCGACTGCTCTGGCTTTGTCTCGATCGTAAACGCTAAACATCAAAAATATGTACTACGACGAAAAAGACGATAACACTCACTATGATAACACCGGCAGAAAGTCAAAAAGCGATATTTAACTTTTACGAGAGCAGAAAATTTGATAACCGCTAAAACCCAAAGATAGTATGATCTTATATGCAAACACGCTTTGGCAAGGGCGCTCATAAAGACAAGAGAAATATCACCCACATAGGCATCGTCACATGCCATACTTGCAGACGAAACGGTCACCGGAGTACACAACTCCGGCGGCAGGAGATTCATCCACGGATATATGACGTAAAGCAGACACCCATCAAAAGGGCAGACAAGAGGTAAATAGCTATGTTATTAGGTGCTCAAACTCTAGCTGCCTAGCGTCAAATAGGGTTTGCTGAGATATGGCAAAGCCAAAGTAGCCCAGCTACATTTGCACTCATCCTACAGTAGCTACATTTTTGGTGTCACCTACCTGCACTCGCGTGAGTGTGTGTCGCGCATGGTTTACACATCTATTTTTAGAAAACTTCTACCTTTTTCAGAGCCACTCACATCTATCTTTTATGCACGCAGGCGCAGGTCACCTGCTCATGAATATGCTCTTTTTGTACCAAGTGGGCACGATGAGCGAGCTATATCTTTAGCACGAAAAGATTTATCATTTTTATATCGTTGGCGGCGTTTTTTGACGCAAATTTTAAGCTTTTATTTATATATATTTTTGCATTTGAAAATGAGAAATGAGTAATCAGTCTGCAAGCGGCGCTTTGTCTATGCTATTTGGCATGCTGGCGACCTCGCTGCTATACTCAGATAAAAGGCGTGGGTTTGGCTACTTTGCCATCCTGATAGCTGCTGAGCTTTTGCTGCACTATTTATGGGGATAAATGTCGCATGGCACGCGCACTTTGATAGGCTGGGGGATGGCTGCTTTGTACGCCAATCTTTTATTTAAAGAGAGCAGATGAGATTTTTGATGAATCTGGGGATATTTTAAACGAGGGGCGACGGGCTTAAATTTTAAAATTTGAGCTATTTTACGAGAAATTTAGATCAATTCGTGGATATTTGTTTTGATGAAATTTCTATGCCAAAGATGAGTCTAACTACCCCATGTTACGCCAATACGCGACGTCGTTAGTATGAAAGAGCTAAAACAAAAAGGTAAAACCAAAAGATAAAAACCTACCATCCCATCACTCAGTCGCTCACATCGAGTTTAGTGCCATTGACATCGCGCTTTGATGCTTGTTATAGATTTGGAGGGCTGCCAGGTTTTACGAGGACTGGCTGAGGTAGCTGAGGATGAGATCAGGCACTTTTGGCATGATAGAGTACCGACTCACAAAACAAGGCGGCAGATACGGCGAGCTAAGCGTCGCATGACGGCCTTTTTATTGCACTTCAAAAGACTTCAGATAGGCTTAATAGCCGCATGGCACTGCTACTAAGATATGTAGAGTAAACGGCCTGACGCAAACGCTCACATCATCAAAGGCTAGAGGGGCGAGGGTGGTAACGAGAGCTTATTCAGTGCCTCAAAAGTCATCTTAAGAGAAGTTTCTCACGTTTATAAGGGCGATAAATGGTTTAAAATGCCTGCAAAAAGAGGGCGTCGATGAGAAAGTTACTTTGACATCATATTACCTATATCCGACCCTTTAAAAGCATTAGAGAGATCAATGAAAAAGACCCTTAAAGGCAGGTTTTAGCGAGGAAGAGCTTAGCTGGATAAAGAATTTTCTCAAAGGAGAGATCATGAGTGTACTTTGCTCTCATAAGGCACGCAAAAGCAGTTGATGAGAACAAAGACGGCGCAAAAGACGCTTCAAGAGAGCTGAGCCCAAGGAAAGAGGACGCTACTTTATGGCTAGCAGGCTAAAAATGTATGATGTGATGCCAAGAGCTATCTTTTTCAAGTAGCGCTAGAAGCGAGCAAACGTCGAAAAATCATCGCTAAAACTTTAAAAAATTTAAAGAAAATCAATAGAGTTAAAAAGGCGAGCTTTATGACATAAGCTTTGATGATCTTTTTGGGAGAGTTTGTAAGTACGGATAGTAGCCTAGATGAAATTTTCATCATCACGCACAATCCAAGCATAACTGAAATTTGCGAATATCTAAGCGACTCATCGATCGATAATATCCCAACTTCAGGCATGTATAGAGTTTGAGTGTAATGTAAAGAGCTAAAGAGGGCAGTGCAAAAGCTCGCTTTTTGACTCACCCAAAAGAAACATCAGAATAGTTGTTTTTGAAAATATTATTTATTGTGAAAAATAAACCCAAAAATCATTTTTACTCAAATTTTGAAAATTTATCACCCAGTCTTGAAAATTTAATCATTTCAAGTTCAAAACACCAAACATAAAAACAATTTAAAAATCAATCATATTGCAATGTCAAAATATGACAAAAAGGTAAAATGCAAGAGGTATATATATTTTGTATTGAAAACTGCAATTTTCAAATTGATATTTTAAAATCTTTTATTCTGCTCTTTTGATTTTTAAATGGCTGAATTCTGGCTGGGTTTTGCATTTTATCGTGTGATCCCAGTATCCATTGAAATTGACGTAAAAATATCTGTAAGAAAATGAGTTCAATTTACACTTTTCAAAAATGATCAATTTGATATTTGTCTTATGTGTGGCTTAAAATTTTGTGTTGTGGAGAAGCTAAATGCCCCTATTTTTAATTTAAGGCTAGTTTTAAATTTTATCGTTAAAAAGTGTAAGCGAATATCTAGTGTATAGTTTTTGGGCATAAGATCGGTGAGTCTAAAATTCTCAAGCAAGCCGTCATCAAATGAGAGAAATCTCCACTCACTCTTTTGCACTTGTTATCGGTTTTGTATGCTCATATCAGCTAGGCACCCATCTTTCACGATCTGCATTTTATTCAGCTCCATCACAAAAGCTGGGGAAATTTAGAGTCATCTGAAAACAAAAAGGTCTGTTGCCCTGTCGCTAAGTAGTAATTTGCTCGCAGTTAGCACCATTTGTGTCTTTACACATTTGATCTAACTGATGAAGTTTGGCTATCAAACTTTGCTTTTTAAATTTTAGATAGTGCTCGCTATTTTTACAAAAAGTCGAAGCTCGCCAAGGGTTGAGCGCCCATAGTGACCTCGCAACCTTTCACGGACTACCTGTTGTCACCGCTGCATGCGTTTGCCTCATAGTCCCAAGCTGAGCTCATACTACCTGTTACTGTTACCATATCGTGCCAGCCATCGCTTTGTAGATATTTATCTCGTCTTGTAAAAGCGTGTATTTTTGCCTTTAGTAGCCCTATTTTTGGCCTCCAGCTCGCTATTTTTAGCTCTAAAAACTGCTTTAGCTCGACCTTGCCGTAGGAGTATTTTAGCTCGTAAATTTTGAAATTTCTTCGTAGTATCTGCTCTTGGATTTGTAAGTAGTACTTCGTCATTTAAGTAGCCTTTGTAAAATGCGTCTATTTCGTTTAATGCGCTATTTAGTGTGCTTATGTAGTTTAGCTTTGCAAGCTCGAATTTGCCTCGCTAACCTTAATTTGACTTTTAGCTTGTGTGTTTAAAAATGGCAAATTCAAGCGATGTTGCCATTTAAATTTAAGACTAAAGGCTTCATCTTTTGTTGTTTGAGCTACTTTTTAGGCTGGCTCCTAGCATGATGGTCGGATAGAACTCTTTTGTGCTTTGGTAGTTTAAGAATACCCTCTTCTATGCGGTAAATGGCCGCTCTTAGATCAGGGCGGTTTGCTATGGTGCTTGTTGGTACGTCTAGATCGACCCCTGCTCTTTTTGACAGGACTTAGCGTGAGCTTCACTCAAGCTCACCCTCACCTAACGTTTAGCAAAATCCTAAGCGTAGTACTCACTAGCTCTGCACTCTCTATCTTATTTTGAGCGCTTAATTGCTGGGAATTTTATCTGTTTTAGGCTTAACGCCTCCTCTTTGCCAAGCTCACAATTTAATCAACTATCTATTTAGCTCGTTATACCTTTCGTATACTTTGCTTATAAGTTTTTATGCTCTCATTTAGATATAAATTTGAAAAATAAGCGTCTCACCACGGAGTTTATCACACTTAGCTTGGCGGCTCTAGGTCAAATCATAGCATCTGCCTCAAACATCGCTGCGTCTTTGCTATTTGCTAGCTTTTTGCCAAAGATCAGGCTCGTAGCTAAGTCCCTATGCTCGAGCCAAACTTCTACTAGAAGCGCCGCCCTTTTTATGCATTTTTGCTACTTGTTGCTCTCGATGCCAGCGTTAAAGCTTGGGATGAGATTTGCTTCCAAAAACGCCAGCTTGAGCGAGCGCTTTATTTACATTTATCGCAGCTTTTGCAAGGTCGGCGTTGTTTTTAGAGCCATATCCACAAGCTCATCAAGGTAGCTTGATGATACTGCTTCCACCAAGAAGTGTTTAAATTTAGCTCGCTACTGGCGTTATCTTCAAGTAAAATTGCTTGTAGTTTTCATCTATATTTTAACAGCGCAACCGCTTACAAGCACTAAAGCTAGGCTTAGAAATTTCTCATATTACCTCATGAAAGCGCATCGATCGGATTTAGTTTTGAGGCGTTTTTGGCCGGCATATAGCCAAAGATGATGCCAATAGCCATCGATGTGACAAGTGCGAGCACGATCGAGCCGTTTTGAAAAGATCATGCTAAAGCCATCTATTATTAAAAGATATAGCCGATCGCGGGAAAAATCCTATGCCAATAGCTCCCGCCTATTGAGCAAAAGCAGCACCGTCATCAAAAACCGCTGCAAAATGTTGCTCTGTCTGCTCCGATCGCCACTTTTATGCCTATCTCCTTGGTGCGCTCGGTGACTGAGACTAGCATGATGTTCTATGACGCCTATGCCTCCAAACACGAGCGAAAACGACATTATGCTTGAATGAGAAGGCGCACGGTTGAGATAGTCTCTTCGATAGTTTGCTTTATGCTGTCACAAATTTCTTGTAAAAAGTCCTTTTGCCGTGCTTGATCTCTAAAAGCTCGCTTAGACTCTTTTCGGTTATTTGCGCATTGACACCCTTCATTTACTTTTTAGCTGTGATCGAGCTTATAATTTATCCCCAGTGACCTTGTTTAGCACAGTCGTGTAGAGGTACCTAAGCGTGTTTGAGTCGCCCATCTTAAAATCATCCTTTTGCAAAACGCCGATAATGCGAAGTGGCTTTTGTTAAAAAGTATGATCTTACCATAGGATCATCATTTTAAAGATACTATTTTTGGTGTTTTGATCGATTAGACGATCTGAATCAGAGTTTCAAAACCTCGTCATCATCTGTAATTCCTGCCCTCTTTCTAGCTTTTAGCCCATTTACGTCAAAGCTCCCTACCCACCACCTTTTTAGGCTGCACTTGGCGACATTTTCATAAGTTAGCACGCCTGAAGTGCTTGTATTTGGCGTGACTGGGTCCAGAAAGGACTGCTTAGCAAGCATGTTTTGCATCGCTTATGGAGAGCGTTTTTACCTTGCCTGAGAGCATATCGCCAAAGCCTTTACCAGGCATGATGTCGATCTGTTTGTGCCGATCTTTCTGATACCAGCTACTTGTTCTCGCGAGCCTTTTGCCAGGCAACGACGCTAATGACCGCTGTGATACCCTATAATAATGCCAAGCATGGTTAAAAGCGACCTTAATTTGTGAGCTAACATCGCATTTACCGACATTTTAAAAGCTCTCTATGAGCTCGATCTTTTATGGGTACTGTCTCTTTCTGGCTGGCTCTGCTTTGCAGCCCTCGTAATTTCTGCTATTTTTGACATTGTCGCTTACGATAGTTGCCATCTTTTATCTCGATCACGGCTTGCATACTCTGCGATCTTTTGCGTGCGTGACGATGATGATGGTGCGTGACCTTTTGTGAAAGATCAACTGCAATTTCCATCACCCTTAGCCCACTCTTGCTATCAAGCGCGCCAGTTGGCTCGTCTCTGCTAAAATGATCTCGCCGCCATTCATCAGTGCCCTTTGCTATGGAGACCCTTTGTATGTTGTCCGCCTGAGAGCTTATTTTGGTCAATTTTTCGCTTTTTATCGCTAAGCCCAAGTGAGCCGAAGCTCATTAGCTCTTTTCTCTCGCTCGCTCTTTGTTGGCACCTGCGTAGATGCTTGGTAGCGCTAGCGCTTTTCAAGGGCGTTCATCGTGCTAAGCAGGTTATATCTTTTGAAAGATAAAAGCCACTCCCATCTCTTCTAAGCTTGGCAAGGGCGTCGCTATCACGTCTGATATTTCTTTGTATCAACAGATACTGCCTCACCACTCTGGGCTGTCCTAAGCAGCCAAGGATGTTCTATCAGGTAGATTTACCAGAGCCAGACTGACCGATATGGCTATAACCGGCCCTTTTATCTCTACCGCATGCTGTGCAGGATCTCTATCATTGTCACCTTAGCTTAAAGCTTTTAGTGAAGTGTTTTTAGGCTTATCACTTTCAAAACTTATGCTCTTTGCGATCATCTTAGCGATCTCGCTTGATGGTAGCTCGAGATGTGATGATCTCATCGCCCTCGTTTATACCGCTGATGATCTGCGTATCAAGGTTGTCTTTTGTGCCGGTTTTGACCGCTGTTTTTACGGGCTTGCCATATTTTCTAGCAGGATAGACAAAAAGTGCTGTTTTCGTCTGATGCCGATGCTGGCACGACGATGGCGTCTCGACGTTTGCTATTAAAAGCTCGTTTCGTGCGGTCATGCCTATTCTTAAATCTCCCATCTTTATTATCAACGATGCTTTATGCGCGTAGCAATAAACCGCCGAGCTACTGCTTGAGCTACATTTGAGTATGAAGACTCTACTGCTGCTACTTGAGCCGTGTAGCCGCCATCGCCTCTAGTGTGGTAAGCCCTGGGTCAATCGAGCTACAGAAGTTTGAAATACTCTTCGTTGGCTCAGAGACATCGAGTACCAACTGGCGTTCCGACTTTGATCTTTTGTGATGTCGCCTTCGCTATTTGCATCTTCACTCTTTACATGACTAAGACCAGCGTGATATTTACGATAGTTGGCGTAGTTTGGCTGGCATTTACAGTTTGACCCTCTTCAACCTGCAGCATCGCTACAACGGTGCCGTCCCTGGTGCGGTGATCTTTGTGTAGCCCAATTTCCTCTGACTTAGCGGTGCTTAGCTCGATATTTGTCTGCTTTGATCTGCAGCTTCAAGCTCCTTTATCTTGGCAGCTGTTTGCGCCAAAAGTGTTTTTGCGCTTTCAAATCTCCTTTGCTTTTGAGGTGGCGTTTTTGGCAAAAGTGCATTTTCTCTATCAAACTGCGTGCGATATTTAGAGCTACTTTTGCGCTTCGCTGGCGCTTTGTAGATAGCAAGCTGTGCCTCTTTACTATCGATGCTAGTTTTGCTGGGTCGAGCTACTCGATACTCGGCTAATCATATCGCCCTTTTTACCTCGATCTCCAAGCTTTAACGTAGAGCTATCTGACCGCTCACCTGAGCTCCCAGACGTCGATTAGCCGCTCGGTAGCGAAAATTTTCTCCAGTCGCATCGACCTTTTGCCAAATGAGCCCTTCTTTCGCCTTTTTGGTGATAAACCCACCTTTTCAATCTTTTACCTGGGTGCAATTTATCGTAGGGCAAAATATCCACCGACGCCGAAACTCAGCAGAATTATTGCATCTCAGTCATCGCTTCTCTTTGTAAAATTGGTGACTCTACTCACAATAGTAGCATCTACTATGCACTCTTGTGCCATGCCAGCCCCATCAAAACCCACTTCACTGGTAGGTCACCTTCTTTATTTTGTCGTATTTTGCGTGGCTTAGATAGAGCTCTGTCTTTGGCGCCCTTGTGACTGCATGGCGACGTAAAGCGAGGCGCCTCTCTAGGCTGCCGCCCATGCTCATTAGCTTTAAATTTGGAAAGCGACTTTGCGCGAGATTCATCACTATAAAAACTTGGTCAAATCCTAAGCCCCTTGCTCGCAGTGCATCGCCAAGCAAGCTAACGCCCTGTCCTTCTGCCTCATCCTCATTGCTTCCTAAGGGGCTAAGCAGTTGTGTACTCTACTCGATATCTTGATATAGCGCTCGCCTTAGCACCACGCTCTGCCATTATGCGCTTCCTTTTGACCTCTTTTAGAGCAAGATCAACATTGCATATAGAGTTGCCTCTTTGTGCTGAGATTTTCAACTTATGAGCGAGTAAATTTGCTAGCTTCTTTTATCTCACGTATCGTCGTGGCTGGCTTTGAGATATTTCTCATGCCTCTGTAAAAGCTGTAATTCTCATATATATCCGCGCTCCCCACTCTCGCTTAGCTTTTGCAGTTTTAGCACAGGTGTCCCAGAATTTATCGCCAAAGCCAAGCTTTAGACGCGAAACCCGTCGGCAACGTCAAGGTCATGTCAAAAAGACCTAGCTGGTAGTTTCGCCTTTCTTTATTCGATGAGATATTTACGCTCTCATCTGGCTCAACTATCCCTTTTATTACTCTCTCTGCGCCCAAGCTTAAGCAGTGCGTCAGTACTCTTTTCGCTAACCGCGCTGCCAACGCTCTTTGCGTATTCGCAGATATGGATTAAATGCCATTAGCATCTTTGACTGGATGACAATCCTACGATGTCGATGCTGAGGCTTTGATTTCGCGTTCTCAAAGATAGCCGCACCCTGCCCTTTCGCTTTGAGCCGATACTCTCTCTTTTAGCGCGACCTCGATGCCGTCTGGCTGATGAGTTATTTCTCAAAAATTATGCGCGATATTTTCTCTATTAAAATGGCGAGAGCGGAGATGATATCGGCGATATTTTGATACGACTGCAAAAGCTCAGTTATAGACAAAGCAGCCTTTGAGGCTTTGAAATTTCTGCGTGCTAACTGTGAGGTGCTTTATCAAAGCCTTGGATTGTTATTTTATCACCTTATTTGCGAGAGCAACGTGCTTGAGCTTTGAGCGGTAATTTACACTTTAAAGCGTAGATATTTGCGTTTGGAAAGCGAACATCTTTAAATGAGCCAATCGATCTCGATGTTTGCGCCGTTAAATGCGTAGATGTTTTGGTCAAAATCGCTCCATGGCTGCGGGCCAGGTTTTGTCTTAAATGCGTCTATAAGACTGCGCTTTGAAAGCGTATGTTTGTATCTTGATACTCGTCGATCGAAAATTTCATCATAAGATAATGCTGTCTCCCCTTTAGCTCGTCACGCATGACGAGAAGGTCGTTAAAGCAGCGTAAGCAGACTCTAGCCCTTTTCAGCCTCAAACCCTCTAGCACGTCTCTTCATACTCTAGCATAAACGCGTGCTCGCTTTCTCGCTTATCCACTTGCCAAATGGGAAAGAGCCCCTTGCCTCGCCGTTTCTTTGAAATAGCGAATAAAGGTCGTACAATGCCCCGCCGTAAGGCTTGACGTCGCTTATGGTGCTTATTCTACGCCTCCAATCAAGACTCTTTTAAAAGCGTCTTTGGGGCTCGTTTATTGCTTTAGCGTGACGCTCTCGATCAAGACTTTTAAAAGCGAAAATGAGACCGAGTGGGAAGGTGCCTGGCGGTGATTTTAGAGGTGATTTGTTTATCAAAACATTCATTTAAACGTTTCCATCATCTCGCTTGCGGCCTTGTTTGCAGGTAGGCTGGGCAGCAAAAATGCCTGCTAGAGATGCCCAAATGAAGTAGATGAGCTATGCAGAGCGACGATGGTGCTAGTCTCGCCAGTGCCAGCTGAGGCGATGATGAGATTGTGTCCAAACGCGCAGTTGCGGCGGTGTATTGTTCTTTGTTTAACCTAGATAAGGGCATGTCTCTCCTTTTTAGGTCTAATTATAGCTACTTAAACTTTAACTAGCCATAATCACGCCGATGAAAAGTTTAAATTTCTAAAAATTCCTCGCCATATGGCTCTAATAATCGGTGTGCTCTTAGATCACCCCTATCCACTCAACCGACGCACTAAAAAGCAAAGCGAAGCCAGAATTTGCTTGATAAAATGAAACATTATAAATATGAAGCTTAGTAGCGACGGAATTTCTGAGATTTCACGAGCAAAGCTTTCCAAATCTGTTAAAACAATGCGTCGTGCTTTGAAGATAGATATTTTTACTACCATTTTGGCGTAATCTTTGCCTCCATTTTAGAGAGCATTTTTCACAACCTAAGAAGCGACAACCGATACAGGCGCTAGCACCATCACGATGCAAGTAGCTAGGATGCTGGAGCCTGAGATCTGAAGCATAAAAATAAGATAAGAGAAATTTTAGAGCATTTCAGCTTGAACTGCACTTTAGCAAGGATGAAAATTTCAACCGAGACATCAATTTAGCCCCATATGGCGGCAATATCGAGGGTGCAAAGGCGGCGAGCTTTTTACTTTGGCAAGGAGCTAAATGAGCTTTAGCTACGCTCAGGCCGCACTTTTAAGCACGATCCCTAAAAATCCAAATAAAAATAGGGCTTGATAGAGTCTCAAACATAAACGCCTCTACAGGGTTATAAAGATGCTTTATATGTACATGATCGATCTTAGTGCCTTTTAAAAGAGCTCAAGCTGAGCCATTTAAAAATGTAAGGATAAGAGCCATCGTAAATGCAGGCGACTACGCAAATGTCGCTTTTAAAACCAAAATCGTAAAGGCGAGCTTGATTCAAATTTGCAAAAAGATATGCTTAAAAATTTAAAAGATGCGATGTTTTCGCCAAAGGCTAAAAACGCAAATAACGCCGCAGCCGTGGTCATTGATAATAAAAATGAGCGTTGGTTTTATCGGCTCGCACGATGAGCGCGCACGTGACGGCAAAACTAGCCCTAAATATAGAAGCGAGAACACCGGCAGTACGCTAAAACCATTTCATCTATTCACTTGTTTTCGATAGTGCCTTATCACGCCAAATTCACAGCACACAGATACGCAATGATGTAAATGAGTATGTTCCTAAAAATGATAGCAACGACTTTTTAGGGCTTTGTAAGCAAAGGACGCTCTACCTAGTCCTTTAATATCCCAGTTATAAATTTAAACCTAAAACTAAAAGAAAACTCACTTTTATGAGCTACTTGAAAAAGGTAACTTTAGTTGATGAGAGCAAGGAATTTATGGTGCTTCGATAACGCTAGAAGCGCGAGATGAGCCTGCTTGAGCTTGCTCACCCATATACTATATATGCAAATGGTGTTTTTATGCCACTGAGCTTGCAGGTAAAAACTATGTGCTTAGATAAAATCTAACTCTCATCTCGCCTCAAAGCGAGCATATCTCACTGCTAAAATGATGAGCGAAGCCTCTAGGTCATATCTAAAATGCTTGGCAATACGCACAAAACACGCCAAGGATCGCCTTTGTAACAGGCACAAGCGCAAGCTCGCGTGACCTTTTACGCCATAGGGGTTGATGCTAATCTCACACGGTTGCAGTATGGGTTGGCAACTTTAACGCTGAAAAACTGACAAGTTAACAGGGCTAAAATGACGTTTCAAAGATCGTTTTGATATGTTTAAGATCACGGCACAAAGGTGCAAATTTAGAGTTTATGGAGTGAGCCAGAGAGCATAGAGAGAGTGCCAACCCGCCTTGATATCTTTAACTATGAGCAGTGCCGAAAAAGATGGCGGTTGATGAGCGCATAGCGGGCGTGGAGCTTTGCTAACAAGTGTGAGAGTTTAAGGGGAGAGGAGCTTGATTTTTAATAAAATGGCTTTTTGGACAAGGACGAGATCAAAAACAGCCCTTGTGCTTCAGTTTTAAGATAAAAAGCTGTTTTTGCCTATCCGCATGACGGCGAGGGAGATCGTGACGGATGAAAATATTACGCAAGTTGTGGTAAAATGCTACGCGTTTTAGGGCGATGTAATACCTAAAATAGATGATTTGAACTTTACAAAGATAGAAAACGCAAGCGAGGCTTGATATGACTCTTTGGCGAGCACAGCCTAAAAGTGTCTTGATGAAAATTCAAATCAAAGTGAAATAACAATAAAAACTAAGGAGATAATATGCAGCGAAAAGTTTCACTTCAGCGCTCTTGAGCAGTACCGAGCACGCTTTGCTTAAATGGCAATGCTGAGCTAAAATCACCCCTAAGCGTAGATCGCACTCAGAGGGCGTACAAGCGGGGCCTTGTTGCACACCTAGCGACAAAAGCTACTCACATGCCAGCCAGCGCTAGAGGGCACGGTGAAATTTCTAGAGGAGAAAGCTTGCTGCTTTTTCACAAAGGATATGCGAGCTGGCAACGAGTATAGCTGCAAGCTGGAAATGGCAGACGGCTTCGTTTAGAACAGCATTTTGAGCTACAAAGACAGAAAACTCACTGATAATAAATATATCCCCACCGAACGACGATGTGAAAGGCTAGCGCCGTTAAGCAGATCGGCGTTTTTGGGAGATAACTCTAGATCAGTTTTGAGGTCGTGGAGCTTAGCAAGGATAGCTTTTGAGCTTGATCTTAGTGAAAATGTAAGTGAGCCTATTTTGACCTTGGGGAGAGATTTCAGAGTACTGGCGCGGTGCTTGCAGGTGAGTCAATGGTCAATTATAGCGAAAGTAGCCAAGAGAGCGTAAATATAGATGCTGAAGCAAAGAGTATCGAGATAGATAAAAATTTATCCAAAAAGCCTTGATAATGGTATCTTGGCCTTTAGAATTTATCTAAAAACTGACTCATGACGATGCAATTTAAAGAATTATAAACATCAAAGGTGTGAAAACTTTAGCATAAGCGATGTCACTATAATGGCAGCGAAGAAGAAGAGACGAACGCCGAACTTAGTGAATAGCTACTACATCGACATTACAAGCGATGATTTTTAAACCGCAAAAATAAATATGAGATAACGATAAAATCTGATTTGGCGACCATAGATATGTCACAAGAGAGGCTAAGAGCTATGAAGTTGTAGCTGTAATTTACCATTTGCACGATTTTATAAACAATGAGCCATATATCTCAAGTGTCGGCGAGATCGGCATTAGCGTGCAAATTTAGCTGAGCGTAAATGTGAGCGTGGAAAAGCTAAGCGAGCGTGCACTAGATATAATTTAACGATAACAACGATGATATAGGCACTTTAGCACGCAGGTGGCGCAAAGAGCTATAAGCTCGAAGAGCTAAATGAAGTCGCGTTAAATAAGATAAAGCTTGACTTTGCGGGCGCAGGTGATATGTATATAAGATAAATCGAAACTACGGCAAAAGATAAGAGCGTCTCAAAAGCGGTCTATCTAAGCCGACATCGCCGTAAACGTGAAGCTTGGCAAGGATGAAATGCTGTCTTGCAAACCGCCTTGGCGAAAATACAATGCTAGCTAATGCAAACGTAGTACTTTTACGGTGGCACCAAAACGAAGAGATCGCAGTTGGCGCCGAAATGACGAGGGCGTCTTAAATTTAATAGATATCCACAAAAGTGCTTCATCAGTTGCGTTTCGCTTGGTAAGGAACAGAAATTTCATCATCATCCAGGCAACGAAGCGCCAAACGAGGCCACCGATCAGCCAAGACGCAAGCGAGAGCATCGACGCATATACGCATTTTTGCCTCAAATATCATAAGGCCAAACGAGAGCATAAAAGGGGCTATTTATCTAAGGGATAGAATTTTAGCCCGCTATATGCCTGTTGCTTCAAATTTATAGACCCACAAGGCAAAAAGTAGCAGCGAAATCACAAAGACAAACGACGCTGGTAGATAATTTTGAAAAGAGATACAAGCGATCTTAGCGGCAGGTTTAACATGCAGGTTATCTACGCTAGCAAAGTGATAGCAAGCGTGCCATTTTACGTTGAGAGCTTCGAGCCAAAACAGGATCAAAAATGAGATCGTCTTGAGTCGGATAATTCAAAAATGACCTTTAAGAGCAGAGCTAAGGAGCAACCACCTTTTGGCGGCGCAGCCAGCGAGCTTGATGAAATTCGCAGGTGGACTTTTGACGATGAGTACAAAAATAGCGAATTTAAAGAGTATAACTTAAAACGAGACGCTAAAACCAAGCACGTTTTCAGGTTATACAAGCGAATTTACACCTCAAAGATGGCAAGTCAAGCCAGATAATAGACCTTAGCTTTTAGTACCAAAAACGCACCCTTCTATCATAAAAAGGCGTGATGATATTTACCGTTAATGACGACGGCAAAAACGTGAGCGAGACAAGGGAGCTTTACGCTTTATCCATATAAAGATATGGTTGGTATCGTTGCTAGTACGACATTTGCCGAGCCAACGAGGACGTGAAGCATAAGAACAGTCGTGCTTGAGATGCCGTCAAAGTCCGTGAAGTCAAATTTAGAAAATTCTGATGTAAAAACGTGTCTCATGGCAGTATCAAAGGGACGCAAACGGCTATATAAAGTGGATAAGAACGCTTGAAGATGTGGATAGTTTTTATAAAAGTAGCGGCGAGTTTAGCGCATAATTTACCAAAGTGGCTCTTGTGATCACCGCTGCAATCTAGTGAAGTGGCGCAAGCACGAGCCCAGACATCGATGTAAGCGGCTACAACCACCAAACACTCTAGCCCCTACAAAAGAGCTTAGCGAGTCTCAGATAAAGCTAAACAAAAAGCGTCTATAAAAGGCGACGAGCTGCGCGCAGACATAAGCTCAGCCATAAAAAGAAGGTATCGCGCTTGTTACGCTTTTGAAGACGCAGGTGTCAAAGCCTATAAAGTCGTGAAAAATCAAAAACAACTCGGCAAAATGTTAAATCGAAGCTCGACTTTGACTTTTCAACGGCCTTTTATGTGAGCGGTAAATATCACCGCATGACAGACGCATGCTATCACGTCCAGAACCACTGCAAGGTCTATGCAAACGGCGATAAGTCTCAAGAAAGATCGAGCTCGCACTTGATGCGCCAAAAGGCAAAGAGCGAGGAAAATATCGTAGTTTCACTAAAAACAAAGCCAAAAGCTTACGTAACTTATTTATCACCGACGTTGGCGTGTTGATATCACATCGCAAAAGCCAGCTGATCCGCTTAAGTTTTTGACAGTGCTCTACCTGATGGCGTCTTTGACTGCGACATTTACAACAGACTCACAAAACCACAAGGTCGAGGGCAAAACGCTGCTTTTGGCGGCGATATGGCGGCGATGGCTATGGAAGCTGGGGATGGCAAAAACACGCAAAGCCCAGTCGATAGTAAAATGTAAAAACTTTTGCAGATTTAGTGAGCCTTCAAGCAGACGACAAAGGCGAAATTTTTATGAGTTTGAGAAAACGCCAAATGGCTTTAACTCAGCCGTCAGAGTGACGTAGTAGCAAATGATGAAAACGGCATGAACGCAGTAAATAGTGAGATAGTCGTCAAAGATGAGGTCACTCATAAAGCCAAGTGTGGTGGTTTATCTACTAAAAGGCGATGAGCTAAATGTAATCAAGGCTCATAAATACGACAAATGAGGATAAAAATTTGAACTATAAATGTAGTTAGTAGTAAAGTATCGAAGCATAAAACAAAAGAAAGTGCACTGAAGCCGCTTGAAAACAAGGCGTTTGCATTTGAGGTACCAGCCCTTTTGAAACAGGTGCTGGCGAGTATAACGTCACGCAAGCGACACAGCTCAAAAACGGTGCAAAGCCTGCTAGATGTCGTTAGCCCTTATACTCATCAGCACCTCACGCAAAAAGTAGCGTCTTTGACAAAGAGAGTAAAATTTCACCCAAAGGGCTATCACAACGTGAGTGCCGATGTCGCAGCTCGGTCTCAAGCGCGCTTTTGGCAGCTTCAAAGCACTTTAGTCGAGCATCCCTTATGGATGCGGAGCAAGAGTCGCGATCGTCGCGCTTTTAATGCCAAAAGATGAGCTTGAAAAGAGCGATCAAAAAGATTTATCACCACGGTATGAGCGAGCTTTTAAAAATGCAAAAGCCAGACGGCAGCTTTGCTACTGGGAGTGATCTAGGCCACGACAAACGCATTTGCAAGCATCTTGCAACAGATGTGCTCTTGAGCTTGAAGAGGCTGGATATGAGCCAGCCAAAGGAGCAAAACAAAGCGCTATAAATCCAATGACAAAATACGCCAGCAACGACCCTTTGAGGCGCTCTACTCTTTATATGTAAGCGCTCTGAGCAAAGATGAGCGACAAGTCGCCGCTAAACAAAATCGGCGACGACAGAAAGCCGCAACACAACCGCGCTCAATAAATACGCTACGGCAGCGGCACTAAAGCTAAACGGCCTAAAATGACGAGGCAAAAACAGCGCTAAAAGATATCAAAAATGCTCAGGCGGCTGATTGCCACCAAAGACTACTCGAGCTTTGGCTCAAAAGATGAGAGATAACGCATTTATCTTATATCTGCACGCAAAAATACTTCGAAAAAGACGATCACCAGATGATCTTGCAAACTCTTTGATAGTAATCGCAAATGAGCTAGCTCAACGCAGGAGCGCGTCATTTACTCTAGAGCGCTAAAATGCTACTTTGGCAAAAGATAGCGAGAGAGAAAATAATAATTTAAGCTTAGCCACAACGGCATGAAAGTAAAGAAATTGACGGCCTTTTAAGCACCCTTTACGACAAAGGATGGAAATTTTCACTATCACAACCACTAGGCTCAAATAAACTCTACGCAACTATCTTTTGTTACGCTTATGTGCCGCTTGAGATCAAGCATAAAATAGAGCCAAAGAGCTTTGATATTCACCGTTTTTGTCGATGAAAAGGCAAAGACTAGCTCTGACAGCCTAAAAGTAAATGACGTCATCTACTCAAAAGTGGTGATAAAACTCAAAAACAATGGTCAGAAACGGCGTGATAAACGAGATCGTGGCAGCTGCTGAGCCGATAAAATGAAAAGTTCTAGCAACTTTACAAAGAGCTTAAAAAATAGCCGCAAGTTGATATAAGAGCATAAAAGATGACGCGCGCTAAGCTTTTACACACTGTAGCGACAGACAAAAGACGCCGTGACTGGGCACACCTTTATCGCGTAAGACTCTGCGGCAAATGCTCACTTGGCGCAGTCACAACTGAAAATATGTACAACGAAAAGACAAACGACTACGATCTGGCTCAAAGAAGCTTTAACGTCAAATAGTTATTTAAACTCGGGGCGTTTAACTGCCCCAAGCCCATATTTCCCCACTTTTGCAAAAGATTTTTAAACAATTTGATAACATTAAGCATAAACGAAACTGAGGAGATAAAAGTGGCAGCATTTACAATGCAAAAGATAGAAGACAATTTTAGTAAAATTTGGAAGAACGCGGATATTTCGAGATAGACGCAAACAAAGATATCCAAAAGATGGACGCAATTTTGCATTGCGATGCCACCTCCAAACGTGACTGGTTTCGCTTTACATCGGACACGCTCCCAACCTTCACGCTCCAAGATATCATGACTCGCTACAAAAGAATGGACGGCTATAAGACACTTTTGGCAGCCAGGCCTTGATCACGCTGGTATCGACACCAAAACGTCGTTGAAAAGCAGCTTTTGGCTCAAGGGATCAAAAAGAAGAGCTTGACGCGAGAAATTTGGTAGAAAAGCGTGGAGCGGAAGGAAAAAGCGGCGGCATGATCGTCCATCAGATGCGTAGCTTGTATCACCCGCTTGGTCACCGCCAGAGATTTACTATGGATGAGGGCTAAGAAGCCAGAAAAAGCCTTTGTAATCGAGATACGACAAGGGTCTGATAGTCCAGAAAACTACATGATAAACTGGTATCGCATGATGGCGCACCTCTGACATCGAGGTCGAACACAAAGAAAACAAAGGCAAGCTTACTACTCCCCTTAAGATATTACCGCTGATGGACAAAAATAGAAAAACCATCAAGCTGAAGTATCACATGATGACTGGTTGGTCTGCGATGCGAGTCTGAATGAGGCGCACCTTCGTGCTTGCAGTGAAGAACGAGCAGGAGTCTACAGCAAAGGCGCATGCAGACAAGGCGCTTTATGTCGAAAGCTGCGACTACCGTCCTGAAACATACTTCGGCGATACGGCTGTAATGGTAAACCAAACGACGAGCGCTATAGGGTAATTCTGATCGGCGTGGTGCTACCCATCATAAACAGAGATCGAGATCATCGCGGACGAGCGCGTCGATATGGAGTTTGAACAGGCCTGTTAAGGTCACGCCTGCGCACGATCAAAAACGACCACGAGGTTGGCAAAAGGACACGACCTGAGTTTATCACTGTCATTTGATGAAAGGGCATTTTAAACGACAAGGACATCGGCAGGTCTTGAGAGGCTTGAGGCTAGAGATATCGTAGTGGCCGAGCTTGAAAAACTTGGCAATGTTGAAAAGATAGAGGACTACGAAAATCAAGTAGGCTACTGCTACCGCGCAAAAACGTCGTCGAGCCATATCCTCAGCAGTGGTTTCGTCAAAAAGAGATCGCAGACGAGGCGATACAAAAAGTATCAGAAGGCCTTGCTACCTACCCGCCACACTGGATAAACAGTCTTTAACGCGTGGATGAGAGAGCTAAGAGACTGGTGTATCTCACGCCAGCTTTTGGTGGGGACATCAACCCTGTATTTTACTGCGATGATTGCGGTCATATGTGCTGACGAGGGAGAGCCATGAGTGCAAAAAGTGTAAAGTGAAAAACATCCACCAAGACCCAGACGTGCTAGATACGTGGTTTAGCTCTGGTCTTTTGGCCATTTAGACACGCTTATTGGGGCAATGAAATGAGCTATGAAAAATGGTTCGAAGGAGATCCTGAGTTTTATCCAAACAACCTCTCATAACTGGCTTTTGATATATATTATCTGCCAGAGGATGATGTTTCAGGGTGAAAATGCCCTGGCAAGCTACCATTTGACCGACATCCATCTGCTACACGCGCTTGTAAAAGATGAGTCAGAAAGATGAGGTAAAAGCCTTGGTAACGTCAGCTCGACCCGCTTGATAGCATAAATGAGTATAGTGCCGATATATTGCGCTTTACACTAACGCTTCAGCTGTTCAAGGACGCGATATCGCCAAGCGACGCCAAGATGAAGCAGGTGTTTACCACCAATGTTTTATAACGCTAGCAAATATCTCATGCTAAATGAGAGTAATCTCAATCGAGGATATCGCTGAAACAAAGCTTGAATTTATATGAATAGCCGCTTTAACGAGTGCGTGAGAGAGGTGCGTGGAAAATATCGACGCCTACCGCTTCTAATGACGCTGCAAACACACCTTATAACTCTTTGGGATGAGTTTTGCGACTGGGGTATCGAGCTTAGCAAGGCTGATAAAGCGAGCGTAAAAAGAGCTTGAAGTATATTAAGAGGCGATGAAAACACTAAACTCTTTCTACGCCGTTTCTTTCAGAGTATCTATTTCAAGAGCTTAGCGGCACACAACTTGAAAAATGCAAAGTCAATAATGGTGATGAGCCATCCGAGAGATAAAAGAGCGACTGAGGTTGAGAAGAATTTGAGCTGAAGTTATCGAAGCGATCGTCGCTATTGCCGTGCAAAGCTACTATCGATCTTGGCAAACTCAAAGATCGCAAAGCCTTTGTTAAATTGAATGACAAAATCGACCTTGACGAGGTAAAAGAGTATATCAACCACTGCAAAAATGCGAAGAGATCGACTTTGAGATGAAAAATAGAAAACTCAATAAGAGATGTGGAGTTGAAAAATGAGGCATTTGTCCCGCTTGAAGGCTTGATATGAGCGGTATCATTACAAGGCTAAGGTCTCAAAAGACAAAAGCTGAGAATCGCCAAGCTTTCAGGCATGCTACAAATAACGAGACCTGCAGCCTCCGCCCCGCAAGCCGTGGTTGCGCCAACTGAGAAGGGCTGCAGAGCGCGCAGGATTCGCACAAAGTATGCGGACGAGTAAAGGTATTTAGCGAGGAGTTGCTCGCTTAATTTTTAATTTAAATGAAGGAGAAAAAGCAAACCAGTATTGGTGGATTCCCATCTTAGGCACAGCCTAGCTGCGCTATCATGGGGAGCCAACAAAAGCATTTTGTAGCGATAATTCACTGGATTTTTAGTTGGATATACGTGATTTATTATATTCTGATTACAGAAATTTTATCAGCGACGCGCCGTTTTACGCACTAAATTTTCAAAAATTTAAAGGATCAAAAATGAGTGAAAATAAAAATAGCAGTTTTAGGATATGGAAATTTAGGTCGTGGCGTAGAGCTTGCGGTGCAAACAGTAGCGATTTAGAGCTTGGCAGTTTTTGCCGCAGAGTTCCAAGCAAAGTAAAAACGTGGCGCGCCAGTTTTTAGTGCGATCACACTATCGCACGCGGGCACTGATGTTTTAGTACTTTGTGGCGGTAGTGGACTGACCCTTTCCAACGCAGACGCCAGAATTTGCATGTACTCTAACGTCGTAGATAGCTTTGATACGCACGCAAAATATTCGAGCACTTTGCCGCAGTGGACGCTGCTGCTAAAAAGGCGGCAATGTAGGCGTCATCGCTGTTGGCTGGGACCCGCTATTTTCCATAGACTATACGGCGAGAGCGTGCTTGAAAAATGGCAGCAGCTACACGTTTTGGGGGAAAGGCGTGAGTCAAGGCCACCTGCAGACGCCATCCGCAGGATAAAAGGTGTCGTGGACGCTCGTCAATCACACGGTGCCAACAGATAGCGCCTTGGAGCGAGTTCGCGCTGGGGAAAATCCACCTGAACCACAAGGGAAAACACCTGCGTGATTGCTTACGTAGTGGCGCAAGACGGCGCTGATAAGGCACGCATCGAGCATGAGATAAAAACGATGCCAAATTATTTTTGCTGACTACGACACGAGCGTGCATTTTATCGATCTGGAGACGCTTAAAAAGAGCATGGCGGTATCCCACATGGGGGATTTGAAGGCGAAGCGGAGTGAGCGGAGAGCATGGCGAGAACAAACACTTGATCGAGTTTTCCGCTAAAGCTTGACTCAAATCCAGAATTTACAGCAAGTGTGTCTTGTAGCTCTACGCTAGAGCGCCTATCGCTTGGCGCAAAGGGGTGAGAGTGCGCATTTAGTGTATTTGACATCGCTCCAGCACTTCTTTCGCCAAAGAGCGCTGATGAGCTAAGGCGAGAATGATAATTTAGGCAGTTAAAAATAAGGAAATACCTAGTGATAAAAATAGAAAGATCGAACCAACTGATGGCAGCACGCAGATCCTTTTATGATGGGATACGAGGTTGCAAAGGGTGAAATTTTGCTATCGGGACACAGCGGTGCTGGTAAATCAACGCTTTTAAGGTGCATAAACGGGTTAGAGAGCTATCAAGGTGGCAGCTTAGTATTTGATCAAGAGATGAGTACTTTAGATGAGACACTAGCAAAGACATTTGACAGCGAGATGTTGGGATGATATTTCAGCATTTTGCCTTAATGGCTAGAAAAAATGTCTTTGAAAACGTCGCTACTCCGCTTAAATTTTGGAAGGTTATAAAAAGCGATGAAACTGAAAAAGAGGAGAGAGCTTTTTAATTTAGTTTGTCTTGAAAGCAAGGCAAAAAGCTATCCAAGCGAGCTATGGCGGTCAAAAACAGCGTGTCGCTATCGCCAGAGCGCTTGCTTTAAATCCTGTAAATTTACTAAGCGACGAAGCGACTTCGGCTCTTGATCCAAAACACGACAAATCAATTTAGAGCTACTTGAGAAGATAAATAAAGAGCTAGACATCAGCGTCGTCATCGTCACGCACGAGATGGAGGTGGTAAAATCGATCGCAAAAACGCGCGATACTGCTAGAAGGCGGCAAGATCATAGGCTCTGGAAGCACTGAAGAGCTATTTTTAAAGCCAGATGAGAAGATGAAAGCATTTCTTAGGCGAAGCAGAAATTCTTGCCAAGCACCGCACAAATATCAGGCTATTTTTCCCAAAAGAAGTGGCTCAAAACAGCGTGATCACACACATGGCAAGAAGCCTCAACATCGACTTTAACATAGTCTGGGGCAAGCTTGAAAAGCTAAACGACAACGTTCTTGGCTCGCTTTGTTATAAATATAGATGAAAAAGATAAGAGAAAAACGTGCTTAACTATATCAAGCAAAGTGGCGTTTTTGTGGAGGTTGCTTGATGTTTTGGTATTGATTTTTCTACCTCTCAGATGTATTTTTCTAGGATACTTTTGCCAGCTATCGGCGAGACGCATATATGAGCATAGTCTCACCCTGCTAGCCTCGCCATAGGCCTTATACCTGCGGTTTTGCTCATACTTTCAGACAAAACGGCTTAAAGCCAAACAAACAGCTTTATTTTTGTCCTTGATATCGTTATAAATGTGCTTAGAAGCTTTCCGTTTATCATTTTTGATCATCGTGCTATTTCCAGTCACAAAATGATCGTAGGCACGAGCATTGGCACCACAGCTGCGATCGTTCCGCTAACCATCGGAGCGGCCCCTTGTAGCAAGTTGCTCATTGAAAATGCCTTAAAAGAGGTCGATAAAGGCATCATTGAAGCAGCACAAAGCTTTTGCAGCTCGGTACTTTCAGATCATCTTTCGTGTGATGTTTGCAGAGGCACTTCCTGGCATCATCTCGGCATTTACGCCAACGCTTATCGTAAATATCGGCTTTTCGGCGATGGCTGGCGCAGTTGGCGGTGGCGGACCAGGATCAGTCGCTATAAACTACGGATATCAGAGATTTCGCCCAGATATCATGCTCTACACTGTGGTTATTCTCACTATAATGGGGTACTTTCCAAGTTTCTAGGCAACTATTCCCTATAAGGGGATTAAAAATAAGTACACATTATCTGATTTTAAGCTTTTTCCTTAAAATTGCCAAATTAATTTTAGCTGAAAGGACAAAAGATGAAATCAGATATGCGCAGATGTGCCGCTCTACTAAAACGCGCGTCGTCGAAAGACTAATCTCTGTTATTCAGTACCTTTTTGGCGTTTAGAAAGCTAAGCGCTTAGAAATTAACCTTCTAGCTTGAATGATCCTTTTGTGCTTGGCAATGTTTAAAAAGGATAACAAATGAAAAACTACTTCTACCTCTTTAGTTGCCCTAGGCCTTAGCGTTAGCGCAAATGCTGCTGACAAGTCAAAACAATAATCGTCGGTGCTACACCCATCCCACATGCTGAATTCTTAGAGGTCGTGGCCCTATTTGGCAAAAGATGGCTACACACTGAGATCAAAGATCGAACGACTACACCACGCCAAACCTTGCGACAGAGGATCGATGACCTTGACGCAAACTTCTTTCAGCACATCCCAATCTTGAAGACTCGAATCAAAAACAAAGGCACTCACCTTGTAAAAACAGTTGGCGTACACCTTGAGCCTATGGGCGTTTATTCTAAAAAGATCAAAGATATCAAAGAGCTAAAAGATGGCGCAGTGGTCTCTATCCCAAATGACCCAACAAACGAGAGCCGCGCACTCTGACATCGTAGCAGCGCTGGACTTACTCAAGCTAAATGACAACCCGCCAAAACTCCGCTTGATATAGTTGATAACCCTAAAAGCTTAATTTGAAGAGATCGAGGCTGCTCGCGCCAAGAACGCTTGATGATGTAACTCATCGCAGTTATCAACACAAACTACGCGCTAAAATGCACGAAACCAACAAAAGACGCGCTTGTGATCGAGGGTAAGATAGCCCACTACGTAAATTACGTAGTTGTTAAAAGCTGGCAACGAGAACAGTCCTAAAACTAAAGCTCTTGATAGCTATAAACTCACCAGAAGTTAAGAAATTTATCGAGACAAAGTATAACGGCGCTATCATCCCAGCGTTTTAATTATTTAACAAAAGCGACGTAAAAGCTTACCTTTTTAGCGTCGCTTTCCCAACAGGAAAAACAATGAAATTTATCAAACTTTTTAACCGCATCTTTAGTTGCTCAAGCCTTCACGCAGCCGACAAAGACCACACTATCACTGTTGGCGTCTCACCAGTACCACACGCTGAATTTTAGAATTTTGTAAAACCAAAGCTAAAAGATAAGGGCTACGACCTTGTTATCTCTGAAATTTCAGACTATTCGATACCAAAATGTCGCCACAGAAGATGGCAGCTAGACGGTAATTTCTTTCAACATTTACCATATCTTGAGGAGCAAAATAAGGCTAGAGGCTGCATCTTGTGTTGCGGCGAGCTGCATGTTGAGCCACTTGGCTTTTTACTCTAAAAGATAAAAGATATCAAAGAGCTAAAAGATGGCGCAAAAGCGGCAAATCGCTTACGATCCGTCAAAATGGCAACAGAGCGCTTAGAATTTTAGAAAAGGCTGGTCTTATAGAGATCGATAAAACGTAAAAGTTGCAAACTCAAATGACATAACTATCCTAAGAATTTACAATTTTGTCGAGCTAGAAGGTGCCGATCCCAAGAACGCTTGATGATGTCGGATATCGCTGCTATTAGCACACTCTGTCCTTGATCTTGGCATGAGGTGGCAAAGACGCACTTTACTTGAAGACGCTAACAGCCCTTATGCAAAACATCATCGTTACAAGAGCTGGCAACGAAGAGAGTCCTAAGATCAAGCTTTGTTGATGCGGTGCTTAGCCCTGATACTGTGAAAATCTCATCATCACTGCTACAAAGGCGAGGTCATACATCTGTATTTTAAAACTGGGCGAGCTGCCCTACTTCCTTATAAAGTACTACCCCATTTAATTCTAAATTTATCACCCATGTTAGTTACTATTAGTAACAGCTTTGTACAATGGCTCGCTTTTATTAATTTTTCGGAGTAAAAATGTTACATGACATTATTGACTCATCGTCTCAAGCGTGAGCAGCTGGGGGCTATGCTGGCATATTTGTGATGATGTTTTTAGAGAGCTCGTTTTTCCCATTTCAAGCCGAAGTGGCGATGATACCAGCAGGATATCTAGCCCACAGAAGGCGAGATGAGTCTAGCACTTGCCTTTATTTCAGGCACGCTTGGCAGCCTACTTGGAGCTATTTTCAACTACTATCTTTTGCTACTTTTGGACGCGAGATCATTTTTAAAATACGGCAAACTTGTAGCACATCACCATGAAAAGATGGATAACGGAGGCATTTTTCAACAAACACCGCAATTTTCTCACCTTTAACTCACGCCTTATTCCGTATCCGCCAGTATATAGCCTACCAGCTGGGCTTGCCAAGATGAATATTTTTAGATTTTGTCTATTTACCACACTTGGCGTTGGGATTTGGTGTGCTGTTTTACTTGAGTTGGCTATTTTCAGGCTCAAACCTGACAAACAGACACTTTTGATAATAATGATCGCCATTTTGGCAGTGGTTGCGGTAATAAGTGCGGTCTATAATGAAGCAAAGAAAAGGATAAATACATATAAAATAGTAAAATGAAGTGTATTTTGCCAATGGCTCAATTTTAGCTAATTTCAACTCTAGCTGATCGCTCATCTAGGCGAGCCACCCCTTTGAGCGCCCAGCTCGCTTTGCTCGCACACCTCGTCACCTGAGTAGAAAATTCTACATTTGGAGTCAATTTTATATTTGAATGAAGTGGTCGCTTATGAGGCGCTTTACGTCCCTTCGTTGCCGTCATTATGCTTACGTTTGAGTGTACTTTTCTAAGCTATCTTTTGAAATAGTTAAAAGTGTGCAGCCACACCAAAAAAGTCAATTTTATTTTAGATCAATTTATCTCTAGCTCATCTTTATATATGACTTCATTGCTTTTCGCCTCAAACTCAGCCTTTTCAGCGAATTTCATAAGACGAGGCAGAGCTAGCAGCTCGGTTTTATCTTTTGCGTTAACTTGATATAAGCCTTTTAGTTTTGCGCCATTTACGGTGACTGGAGTGGCAAATGACAAGCGTTTTTAGAGCGTCATCGCAGCTTAGATCGTGTGCTACAGCTGGCTCCATGCCGATGATCGGCACGCCACTTGTCTCTAAGCTCTTTTTATCGCCACGCTTGTAGCTGTGTTACAGCTACGACGACAGCTTCTGCGCCATTTCTAACAAGAAATTTTCACCGCATCAAAGCTACATTTAAGATATCATCCTCGCTTTTGTCCGTATGACATTTTTCACGTCTGCGTAATATAAAAATTCATGCTCGCTGTTTATTTAAAGCTTCATTTAAGACGCTAAGTCCGCCAAGCCCTGAGTCAAATATACCTATCTTCATGCCCATCCCTAAAGCCTGCAAATTATAGCAATAATATCTTTTGTAAGCCGTTTTTATTATACTTTGCTCATTTTAAAGTTGGAGCCACCGGCAGTTGATAGGTTTTTCTATCTTGGCGCGACTTTTGATCGCTATAAGTATCATTTTCACTATCTTTTGCCAGTACAGTTTTGTTTTTCAACCATGACGACTTTACTTTTTCATCCGCCAGTTTGCAGTCGGCTGTGACAGGGATTTCTCATGTGGTGGCTCTCAGGCTCAACCCGACAAAGCGCTCGTTTGATAGGCTTTGGGGCTCTTTATCTCGTGTGGTATCGCTATGGGGCTCATGCACGCCTTGCCAGCTTCGATGGTGACTGACTGGAGGTGCTGAGACGCCGGATCAGACCGTCTGGCTTTTCGCTTGCGCCAGTTGAGTTTTTAAAGCAGGTTTTGTCTATTTTGGCGTGAGCTTTTACTAGGAATCGGCGATAGCAAAACGCACTTTAAAAAGACGAGATGAGGATACTTTTGCCTTATATCATCTCTTTTTGGCATCGCTATCTTTTCTTATCGCCGTTATGCAAAACGATCTTGGACAAGTGGTGGTTTTAGCGCTTACTTTTGTGACGATGGCGCTTTTTGCAGGGGCTAGCGTTAGGCTATTTGGCATCGGTATCGTGGGTGCTGCTTTTGTTATGACAGTGGCGATAGTTAGCTCGGAGCATAGAATTTACGCATAAAGTCATGGTGGGCACTGATCAAAATATGGTTCTTCTTTCTTGCCAGACAGCGTAGCGAACGTGCTTAGAGTGGCAGATGCGCCAGAGCCATATCGACTTTTCTCACCATTAAATGCGATCAAACACGGCGAGTGGTGAGGGGATTGCTGGGATATTTAAGCATTGGCTTTTTAAGTGAGGTACATACAGACTCGTGCTAGCTGGCTAGCATTGAAGAGATAGGCGTTTTTGGTATCTTGCGTGTATCGTGGCGATGTTTTTGACGCTACTTTATAGAAATATTTGAATTTCAGCCAGAAGTGAAAAAATAAGGTCTATCACCCATTTACGCTTGGTGTCGGACTTATCTTGTCGTTTTCATTTTTGATGAATAGCTACGGCATCACATCGATCACTACGATCAAGGGTATCGCTGTGCCATTTTATGTTACGGTGGCAGCTCCGTGCTTGCTATATGCATCGGCATCGGCATGGTCTCGATGGTTAGTAAAAAGGCAAAACCATGATAGTTATTTGTGGTGGCGGCACTGGCGGACATTTGGCGATCGCTAGAAGCTTTTATGAGGAGCTAAATAGACGAGGCATAAAGCCAATTTTTATCGGCTCAACTAGCAGCGGTCAGGATAACTCTGGTTTGAAAATGATGATACGGTACAGAGTTCTTCTTACCAAGCAGTGGCGTCGTAAATAAAAAGAGGTCTTGCCAAGCTAAAATCACTAACAAATATCATAAGTCTAGCCTCTAAAATGCAGGCTATTCTAAAGAAAATGGCGTTAAAAGCAGTCATCAGCGTGGGAGGCCACCAGCAGCACCAGCAGCCATAGCGGCCATCATCTCAAAAACGCCGCTTTTATCCACGAGCAAAATGCCATAACTGGCAAGTTAAATAAAATTTTAAAGCCATACGCAAAGGGCTTTTTAGCTCTATGATGAGACTCGCCCTGCCCTACCCAGTGGCAAACAAATGAAAAGCCAAAGAGTTAGAGGCGAGCTAAAAACGATACTATTTTTAGGTGGCTCACAAGGCGCAAAAAGCGATAAACGAGCTAGCTATAATCTAGGCCCCATATCTTAAAGAAAAAGGATAGAAGATCATTCATCAATGCGGCAAAAACGCCCTTGATGAGCTTAAAAAGATATGATGAGCTTCTATGCGAGGCAATTCTAGAAATTTCTGACTTTAGCAAAAGAGATAGAAAAGAAGATGAGTGAGGCTGATCTAGCCATATCAAGAGCTGGAGCTAGCTCACTTTGGAGCTTTGCGCAAACGCCCTGCCCTCTATCTTTGTGCCATTTCCCTATGCCGCTGGCAATCACCAGTTACAACGCCACTCTTTCAAAAGATAAAGGCATAGCTGAATGGTCTGCAAAATGGCGAGTTTCTAGACAAAGACGAAGTCATAAAATGATCGAGAGCTTTGATCTAAACAAAAGCAGCAAAAGTCTGAAGATATCCTTTTGCCAAATGGGGGCAAAAGAGATAGTGGATAGATTTGCTAAGTCATCCTCGCCTATAGCATAGGCTTTTAGCTCTCGTAGCTCGTGTATGAGGTAGTGATAGATAAGCTCATTTGTCTTTAGGCTTTTGCCTGCAGAGCACTGGTCTTATCATCCGATGATCCTATCAGTGATACCTGCGATCTCAACCAGAAGGAGCTCATCACCTCTTTGTTTGGCCACTCTTATGCAGTTATAAAAATGTGTAGATAGTTTTCAAATTTTCCAAAACAACATTTGAGACGATTTGAGAGTCGAGATGTAAAGTATCTATTCATCCTGTTTTAGAAGCTCCATCAGCTGGCCAAGTAGCTGCCTGATCTGCGGTGTATCGCCACTTCTGCAAAGACGCTCTTTTGTTTGTTTTGTATCTGATATTCAGCGACTAAAACCTGCATGATATTGTGGATATTTGCAGGGGCTTTCTTGTAATTTTGATTAGTCTTTAGGCTAACGCCAGCCTTTTTCTATCTTGTAGTATAGGCTTTGTTGTCCTGTCAAAGGGGTATGAGCTGATATTTTCATGTAGTAGTCTCGGTGTTAAAGACGTTTTTGAAAAGTCGCCTCATCTTGGTATTTAAAAGTCTTTTTGATCTCATCAACGTTTTGTTAAAAGTAAGTGTCGATCTGTGGGCCTAACCTCTTCAACGCAGTTGTTTTCTATAACTTCCAAGTTTTTCTTAAGCGAGCTAATGAGCTTCTCAATCTCTTTAAAAATCCATTTTACCTCTTTTGTAATTTTTGGCTATTTTACTATAAAAACTGAAGTTTTCGCTTTTGCAATCTTAAAAAGATATTTATACTTCTTTTTAATAAAATATCTCCAAAAAGGAGCAAAAATGATGGTGAAAGTTTAACCTTGCATTATCGTAGCCTCTATAAAGCAAGCATTAAAGTCAATTTAGAGCTAAAACTACAAAAGCGAAAAATATAAAAAAGCCTAGTTTTGACTATGTCTTAGGTGATGAGCCAGAAAAAGAGAGCAAGCTAGCATAAATGAGTGGTTTAAGCACGCCTTAAAGCTTGGGCTGATCGACGTGAGATACGCCACAATTTGACGGTTCTTCAGAGGAGCGTCGCTGCAAGGCTTTTCAAACGTAAGCTACAAGTCTATTCTTTGCATTTATAAAGATAAAATGAGCTATCTCGTGCCTCACTGGAGCTTTGAAAGAAGACAAAAAGGGGCTGGGATATAGTCTATAAAGTAATTTAGTCTAAATGGCATTCCAGAGATTCAAAAATTTAGTGATAACACTTTGGAATTTAAGGATATTCTCACAAAAATCGCCATTTCCGCAGATGAGATAGAGTGTGAGAATTTTAGCGATTGCTTTGGGAAGCGGCTAAAAGCGCTAAACGAGCCAGAAAAAGATAGAGCAAAATATCCCAACGCTCCACTTATGCCAAAGCCAATTTTGGCTCTTTTTAATGCGGCAAGTGCAGCTGATGTCTTTGGTGGTATGGGGCTCATGGAACGACGACGCAGCAGGCTGGGCGAAGCGCAAAAAGCGTGACAAAGAGTACGATGAGCTTAGTGCAGAGCTTTTACACAGATGCATAAAGCCACTCTTTTGCCATGAAATGAGTGGTAGCTAGCTCGTTTATCTGGTAAATTCTTTTTCGCTGGCTTGAGCTGCCGATGTTTTGGAATATGCGGTATTTGCGATAGTTCGGCGAAACGATTTGGATGTTAAATTTAGCTTGAATTAGCTCTGATTTTTAGATCAGAAAGTGGCTTTTTGTGGTCTTCATTTTTGATAAGCTCCAGCAAAAATCTCTTTATCGCGGCGTTTGAAGTCTCTTCCATCAAAGCCAGTTGCAAAGAGTCCTTAGTGCGACCGTGCCTCTGGAGAGCTTTAGATATTTGTTTGCGATGGCTCTTGAGATGGTTGAAGGGTTGCGCCCTAGCTCGTCTGCTAGGTCTTTTAGCTTCACAGGCTTTTCATGTCGCCACCCAAAAGTAGTCGTACTGATACTCAACTATCATGAGCCCCATCTTATAAAAGTGTCGCCTTTCTCATCCTCGAGGGCGTCTGCGAGCTCGCTTGCCTCTTTATGCGTGAGCTTACAAAGGTCTCTTTCGTCTAGTCCCTCAGTATCGATAGAAATTTTGCGGGATAATAGTCGTCATTTATCTGCACGCCAATGCCACTGCTGGTGCTTAGCACGAAGATGTCAGGTACCCGCCTCTTTCATCTCTCAAGATACTCAATGGCTGCGATTTTTACTCTTTTATGATCTTTAGCGCGTCGTCGTAGAATTTAAGTTTCTAAGTTTTTCCATATTTTCAAAAATTTAAGATGATCTTTTCGCGCACTCTACGATCTCTTCACTTGCCTCTGTCTCGCCAAGCTGAAACAAAAAGCTCTCTTTACATCCTTTTGCTCCCACGCCACACTGGCTCAAAGCAGGCAAATCCCAGCCTCACTCGCTCCATCTTCGCTCTCGCAAAGACCAGTAAAATTTTCATCATCATAAGAAAATAGCCCTCATCGTCTAAACACTCGATGATCTTATATGCGATATCTTGGGACTTTTGCGTGGAAAAAGTGAGGATTTATCTGGCTAACGAGCTTTCATAGAGGCTTTCTTTATAGATGCTTAAAGCCCTCGATACTTTCACTAACAGGATCTTGTTAACCTGCTCGGTGGCTCGCTCGCTTTTTCTAAATTCTTATGCTCGATCGTGGCAATGGGTTCTCTTTTATAAAAGGCTCAAAGCGTCTCTTTTAGCTCATCAAGCCCGCTTTGAAGGATAGGAAGCCAGCTTCAGCGTTTGGTTTAGTTTGATCTTTTGGCGCTAAAGTTTGCTTTTTGCCTTAGCATCATCTACCTGAGTAGCCGTAAATTTTTCTGCCAAGATAGTGCGTTCTAACGAGCTTATTGTTTGCCACTTCGCTCGCACTGCCGCTTGCTAGTAGTGAGCCATCTTTCGATGACGTAGGCTCTGTCGCAAATGGCTAGCGTCTCACGGACGTTGTGGTCAGTTATCAAAACGCTGATACCTAGCTTTTAAGGTCTCTAACTATGCTTTGATGTCGCTAACTGCGATGAGGATCGACGCCTGCAAAATGGCTCATCAAGCAGTAAATGTACTGGCTTTATGATGACTCTAGCGATCTCACAGCGTCTGCGCTCGCCGCCACTTAGACTAACGCCCTTTCTTAGGCGAATAGGCTCTGATGTTTAGCATATTTAGCATCTCATTTACTCTTTTTAGAGATATCTCTTTGCTTTGATTTGGGTACTGCAGCCCCAAGGCAGTACTCTTTTCGACGCTTAGCTCTTAACATGCTTTTGACTCTGTGGCAACAGCCAATACCAAGGTGCGCCTCTTTATGAAGGGACATTTGCAGATCTTTTTCGTCGTTTAAAAACATCTCCGCTAGTTGGCGAGATGAGCCTGCATATCATATAAAAAGTGGTCGTCTTTCCAGCGCCATTTGGCCCAAGAAGCCCCACCACTTCGCCGCTGTTTTTACCTCTAAAGATATACCTTTTATGATCTCACTTTTCTTAATCGTCTTTTTGGGATCTTTACTTCTAGTTTATGCACTGTATAACCCCGTATTTTCTGCCATGTAGGAGAAATTTTTACTAACGTAGCTCTCGCTTTTCTTTAGAGCTTTTTCATTCCATCGCCCCACTCTACTGATGAAGCCCCTTCAAACACATTTTCAAAGGCCATTTTTACCATTCCGTCAAATCCGATCTGGTAAATGTCGTAGTAGTAGATATCTTTACCATAAATTGCATCAAAGAAAAATGTCGGCGACGTCACGCTATCTGCTCTATGCCGTGCGCCTTGATGATCGCCTTTTACAAGAGTCGTTTTGCCGCGCTAGATCGCCACTAGTAGCACCACGCCACTTTTTGGCAGCACTCGCACAAGCCCATCAAGCTCATTTTCTAAAAAGTTCAAAAACCATCAAAGCTCTTTTTACATACTCGCTCTGGGCGCTTTTTGGTATGCTTTTTGTAGTTGGGATCGCTAGCACCTCGTATCTCGCGCCTCACGAGCTAGAAACTTGATGGTGATAACATCGCGATCTTTACGTCTTTTTGCCGCTTTTTGCCTGCACGCCGTTGATGCTCACAACGCCACTTTTGCACATATCTTCGCTAACGGCACGCCTTTTTGGTGATATTTACTACGTTTAAAAAATTTATCTACTCTCATGCGGCGGATTTTGAACAAAAATAGCCTTATCTAATCAACTTTTAGATATTTTAAAAGCTCTTTTAATTTCGAGGTATGACGCTGCCATGGGTTTCATTTTTAAAAAAGCTCAAAGTGAGAATTTACGCCACTTTGCTTTCAGTATTTCGGGGCTAGATCGCTCGCCTTTAAAATGCCAGCTTTGTCTGTTTTGCCCTTTCTCTTTTCAAGCTCACCAACGCTAAGAAAGACAGATTACCTTTACTTTTAGCTTCTCTTTAAATTACCCTCACTTATGTTTTGCTTTTGATTCAGACTCACCCCACCAAAGAGACGGCGAAGCGATAAAGAAGCTGAAAAATATGCCTCAGTTTTTAAGCATCGCATAGAGCGTAAAGGCCGCCAAAAGAGTGTCCATAAAGGCTCTTTGGCTGCTTTTGCACGTCTACATTCTCATCAATTAGCGGCACCAATTTTTCAGTCGACAAAAGGATAAAACGCATCTGCGCCACCACCCTTTGCTAAACTCCTCGCCTTCTGCCTTTGGCGTGAGGTCCTCTGTGCGTTTTTCTACCTCGTAGCTTTTTGTTGCTGTCATATCCTATGCCTATTATTAGCGGGGGCAGCCTTGCCATCAATTCATTTTAAAAGCATGTTAAACTGCGTTTGCGTCAGCAAGAAAAACACATTTTTAAACTCATTTGCCCCTTTTAGCTGGCTGTGCAATTTTATAAATTTTCATCATTGCGCTCATTTTAAAGGTTGAAATTTACGAGTTACTAGCAGCTTTTCGGCTAGTGGCTCAGGCGTTTGTTGCGGAGCTGCTTGTATAGATTGCGTCACACCAAGCGTAAAAGCAAATGGTAAACAAGCTCTCACCATTTTGCAGCGACTTGAAACCAAAATCTCCTGCCCTCTTGCGGATACCAGTGAGTAGTCTTTGTATGTTATTTTGCGCCTCTTCGTATCTTACCTTATCAAAGGTATTTGTAGGCGTTTAGACTAAGCGTTAGGTGCTTGTTTGCGTCCCAGCTCACGCCTGTATCAAATGTAAGCAATTTTTCTCATTTTCTTACTCTGTTACCAGGAGCCAGATTGTACGCTTGTTAGCTTGCTCTCGTGGTTTGCTACCATGTTTTAACGCTTTTTACAGGCTTTATATGTAAGTGTGGCGTGAAGTGCGTGCTCTGGCGTTGCGGTAAGGCTTTTTGCATCAAGTCTGGCAGATTTCGTCTCACCACAATTATAGGACCTCTTGGCGTGTTTATCGTTGAGGTTTGCCAGTTTTTATCTTTTGACTTATTATAGGTGTAGTTTTGAGCTTTCAAATTTGAGATTTGAAAGGATATCGTAGTCGCCACTTGGCTCTACGCCCCAAACGGTCGCACCCTCAATGTTAAAGTAAGTTCCCTGAGCCAGGGCAATCCACGCTTGGGATCCGCACTTGCTGGGCGAAGCGCCATAGGCTGGGAGTCATTTACGTTGCTTTTGTCGGTGTCTAGGATTTTTATCCTCAAATCTCATCTAAAAAGCGTTACCGAGCCTCTAAAATCAGCCTGAGTTGTCACTAATCGCCCCAACCTCATAAGTCGTGCTCTTTTTCTGGTTTTGGGTCTTTACGTCCCAAAATCAACTATGCTCCAGCTACCCTGGATAGTGCCTACTTCTGGTGAGAATTTGATTGACATCTGGTGTTTTACAGCCAGTCGACGCCACCTTTTTAGGCTTAGCGTACTGTAGCGTTATAGACTAAAGTGAGGCCTCTTGCAGAGGTGGTTGCCAAAGAATTCGTTGCTGAATGAGCCCTGAGCCAAGCGTTAAAGAGTTTTCATCGTAAATTGCCACCCATCTTCGATAAATCCAGCATGCTCGCTCATCGAGTAGCTGGGTTTTGAAGGCCGTTTTTGAGGCGTTTGAGACGATGAAGGTTGTATGTACATTTTGCTTATGAAAGTCATAACCAAAAGTTAGTGCATGTGCTAAAAATGTTATAGAGTGGAGTTAAAGTTGTGATTTTTAACTTTTTGCTGGTCATAATGGTTGTCAAGCAGCTACTTCTTTGTGTCTGGTCATCAAATGTAGCTAAGATCAGCATTTAGCCTGTCAAATTCGCCAAGATAGCCCACGCCATAGCTCTTTTCTCGTAGTCGTCAAGCGTTTAAGACATCCCTTCTTGGATCTGGATCAGCTGTTTTGCCCTTGGAGCGTGAGTAGTCGTGTTTTCGTTTGAGCTCAAGGATGAAACTATTGTGCTCATCTGGCGTGATCCAAAGTTTTGCGCTTACCTTTCTCTTATCACTCTTTTTGATAACCACCGATGTAGCCATCCTCATCTCTTAGTTTTTATAGCCCCCAAAGCTGAAGCGCAAAAAGCTCTTTATAAAGAGAGTAGAGTTTAGGTAAAAATCCCTTGCCTGCGCGTCGCCTATGCCTTTGTGAGTGTTTATCATCGTTGAGACCGACGTTGCCACTAAATTTTGAAAAGTCCTTTTTGGTAATGATATGATAACGCCTCCAACCGCGTCGCTACCATAAAGCGAGCTCGTAGGGCCGCGGATGATCTCTATACGCTCGATCGCCTCGGCTGGCGGGATGAGTGAGTTCATATCCCTGCTCCGCCCTTTGGGTTTTGCGCTGCTTGGTTGCTCTTTTGCCATCTATCAAAACTAGCGTGTCGAGAGCTCTCCATACCACGTATAGAGATACCACTAGCTGGACCATCCTCGCCGCCAACGACATTTACGCCTGGCACCTTTTGGAGCGATAGAATGAAGTGAGAGGTAAAGCTACTCTTTTGTTAGCTCATCGCCTTTTATCACGCCAATGCTTGCAGGGGCTTCTTTTGATCTGTTGCGAGAAGCCGCTCCTGCCACGACGACGCCTTCAAGTTTTGTTGTTGTTCTCTTCACTCTGCCCCAAAATAGCGAATCGGCCACGCAAACGCTAAGGCAAATAACGATCGTTCTGATCTATTCACGGATATCCTTTTTGTTAAATTATAAAACGAGCTAAATTTGAACAAAGCGTAAATAAAACTAATATTAATTATCAAGATTTATACTAATATTTTTCTAAACGCACTACAAAAGTGAAATTGATCTTTCACATTTCTAAAAATACTTACATTATAAATTAGCTTAGTTTATTAAAAATTAATCAAATTAGGCTAAAATACGACCATTTTAACAAAGGACAGCTATGAAAAAGATGTAGTTGTTTTAGCATATTCTGGCGGACTTGATACAAGTATCATTTTAAAAGTGGCTTCAAGACGAATACAAATGCAGTAGTCACATTTACAGCTGACATCGGACAAGGCGAGACTGAGCCTGCACAAAAAGCCTAGCGCTTGGGTGAAACCTGAAAATATTTTTATAGAAGACTTAAGAAGAATTTGTACGTGATTATGTATTTCCAATGTTTTAGAGCAAACGCAGTCTACGAGGGCGAATATCAGCTTGGCACATCGATCACGCCCACTTATAGCAAAACGCCAGCGAAGATCGCAAGAGCTGTTGGCGCTGACGTACGTCGAGCCACAGAGCAACAGGCAAAGGAAACGACCAAGTTCGCTTTTGAGCTTGGCTACCATGCGCTTGGCGACAACCTAACTATCATCGCTCATGGCGTGAGTGGGATCACCAAATAGCCGCGAAAACTCTTGGCATACGCTGAGAAAAAACGGCACAGATATCACCAAAACCAGGCAAAAGCCCATACTCAATGGACCTGCATTTACTTCACATAAGCTACGAAGGCTGAGTGCTTGAAGACCCAGAGCCACGCAACCCAGAAGATGATATGTGGAGATGGTGCGTTGATCCCTAAAAATGCCCCAGATAAGAGCGGATCATAGGAGATCGGCTATGAAAAGAGCACCCAGTGAGCATAAACGCAGCATGGGCCCAGCTGAAAATTTACAGCGAGCTAAACCGCCTTGGCGCAAAACACGGCATCGGCAGACTCGACATCGTAGAAAACCGCTCAGTTGGCAGCGAAGAGCCGCGGCTGCTATGAAACTCCAGGGCGGCACGATGATGCTAAAAGCACACCGATGCGATAGAGAGCATCACGCTTGACCGACGGGTGCAGCTCACTAAAGATGAGGATCATGCCAAAATATGCACGAGCTAATTTACAATGAGCTACTGGTGGTCACCTGGGCGAAAGTATGCTCCAAGCTCTCATCGACAAGAGCCAAGACACGTAAATGCTCTGTAAAGTTAGGGCTTTATAAGGCAATGTGATCATGCTGTGGCAGAAACAGCAAGAGATGATAATCTCTTTGGCGAAGGCATACACGTTTGAAGAATAGCGTTTATGATCAAAAAGATGCGGCCTGGATTCTATCAAGACTAAATGCGCTTCAGCTTTTATAATCCTACGTAAAAATGGGCGATATTTAACAATAACGTGTAAAAAGGATAAAATGAAAGTATTATTAATAAAAGATGTAAAAGATGCTTGGAAAAAGCTGGCGAGATAAAAGAGGTAAAGACGACTACGGCAACAACTCTTAATCGCAAGGCTTTGCCAAAAAGCAACCCACTCAGATGTCCTTTCGCAATACGAAGCAGGCTCAAAAGAAAGAGCTGAGAGCTAAAAATACGAGATCACCGAAATTAGAAAAACTAAAGAAGACTTGCAAAGTGACAGTCGTCATCAAAAACTCTTGGCGCAAATGGCTCGCTTTTTGGTCTCGGTTTCAGAGGAGATCACGCAGAGCTTCGAAAACTCACCATTTAGTAGTCGAAAAAGAAAGCTGATCGACATGGATACTCACTCTAAAAGCAGTCGGCCTTTTATGACGTTCATGTAAAGCTTGGACACTCGATAAATGCACTGTAAAAGGGTTGATGTGCAAGGAGAGTAGATGTTTCATGCGACAACCATCTTAGCCTCACAAAGGCAAAAATAAAGCGTCATCGGTGGCGACGGACAGGTGAGCTTTGGCAGCACTGTGCTAAAAGGCAACGCCATAAAAATCCACCAAAAATTCCACAATAGCAAAGTCCTAGCTGGCTTTGCTGGCAGCACTGCTGACGCGTTTAACCTCTTTGATATGTTTGAGGAAAAATTTAGAGCATACAAAGGGCGACTGCTAAAAAGCAGTGATAAAGAATTGTAAAGTGGCGCAAAGACAAGTATCTAGAAAGCTGAAGCTGATGATGCTTGTGCTTGATAGGATAAAATTTTTCTTACTTAGTGGCACTGGAGATGTAGTAGAACCTGAAGATGGCGAGATAGCAGCTATCGGAAGTGGCGGCAACTACGCTCTTTCAGCGGCCCGTGCCTTAGATATCAATAGCTGATATCCGATGAAGAGGAGCTGAGTCAAAGAGAGCCTTAAGATCGCCGGTGAGTGCATCTATACAGATACAAACATCAAAACTTATGTTTTTCAGAATAAGGAAAATGAACTTAACACCAAGAGAATTATTACATTTTTAGATGACTATCCATGATCAGTCAAAAGGATGCCAAAGATCATAGCTATCGCACTTCGCAACCGCTATCGCCGTATGAAGCTTGAAAAGAGCTTGCAAGATGACATCATGCCATATCTTGATGATCGGCTCAACTGGTGTTGGTAAAACCGAGATCGCAAGGCGTCTTTCAAAGATGATGGGGCTGCCATTTATCAAAGGTAGAGAGCTAGCAAATGCACACTGAAGTTGGCTTTGTTGGACGTGATGTTGGAAAGCATGGTGAGGACCGCACTATGGCATCATATAATCTCGTAAAAACGAGCAAAGCGAGAAACCAAGATAAAATCAACGCCTACATCGAAGAAAAGATCGTATCAAAGCTACTGCCACCACTACCAAAAGGTGCTAGAGGAAGAGAAGCAAGCAGAGTACGCAAAAGAGCTGTGACAAAAGATGCTAAATAGGCTAAGAAACGGCGAGCTTGACGAGGCTAAGCATCGAGATAGAGTGCAGCAAAACCCACTTGAGCTGGCTCAAATGTGCCACCTGATATGGCGCAGATGCAAGAGAGCTTATAAAGATGATTGGCATCGGCGGTAAAAATATCAAAAAGAGATGAAGGTAAAAGACGCTAAAAAAGCCCTTCAAAGCAAAAGCAAATGATAAAATTTCTAGACCTTGAGAGCGTAAAAACAGAGGCTTTAAGAAGAGCTGAAAACAGAAGGCATCATCTTTATCGACGAGATCGATAAAGTAGCCGTTGGTTCGAGGTAGCTCAAATAGACAAGACCCAAGCAAAGAAGGCGTGCAGAGATTTGCTGCCGATCGTTGAAGGCTCAAAATGTAAATACCAATTCGAAATTTGAAGACAGATCATATTTTATTTATCGCAGCTGGAGCTTTTCCCATAAGCAAGCCAAGTGATCTTATCCCAGAGCTGCAAGGCCGTTTTCCACTAGGGTCGAGCTTGATAGCCTTGATGAAGACGCGCTTTATCAAATTTCTAGCAGCCAAAATTCGCTTTTAAAACAATACATCGCCCTACTCTCAACCGAAAATGTCGAGGCTAAAGATTGACGATGAAGCGATAAGAGGGATAGCAGGATCGCTCACGCGGCAAATGAAAAGATGGAAGACATCGGTGCTAGACGCCTCCACACGGTGATCGAGCGCGTGATAGAAGATATTAGCTTTGAGGCTAGCGAAAGAGCGGCGAGAAGATAAATGTGACTAAGAGCTTGTAAAAGAGCGCCTAAAAGATGTGGTTGAAGATCAAGATCTATGCCAGTACATACTTTGAAATCGGGCTTTGTTAGCATCATGCAGGACGCACAAATGCTGGCAAAAGCTCATTTTAAATGCGCTGATAAGCGAAAAGATCGCCATTGTCTCGCACAAGCAAAATGCAACTCGTGAAGATAAATGGTATCGTGATGAACGGTGAAGATCGAGATCATCTTCACCGACACATCAGGACTTCACGAGAGCAACAAGGCGATAAATCAGCTTCTTATAAGCCAAGCCATAAAATCGATGGGGAGCTGCGATCTCATCGTGATTTTAGCGCCTATTCATGATAGCACGAGCGACTATGAAAATTTCTAGCTCTAAATCCGAAAAACGCACGTTTTGGTGCTAACAAAAGATCGATGAGGCACAAATCGCTAAAGTTTTTAGAAAGATAACGCAGTACCAAAAATTCAAGATAGATGCAGCTCTGCTTACCTTTAGCACCAAGCAGCCTACCTATAAAAAGCCGCTTCTTGATGAGATGCCCGAAGCTTTTGCCAGAGCATGAGTACTTTTATGATCCAGGAATTTCTTACGCCGACAAACGAGGAAGGAGATTTTGCAGAGGGATTATACTTGGAAGCGATCTATGAAATTTTAAGCGACGAGATCCCTTATCTAGCTGACGCGATCATAAAAAGCGTAAAAGAGAAAAACAGATTATAACTGAAATGTATGCGAGCATTATCACGGGAGCGTGACGTTCATAAAAAGTATGATCATTGGCAAAATGGTGGAAACCATTAAACGAATAAAGGATTACAAAGAAAGTTAATACAAATTAACAAATACAAAGGTCTTCTTAAAACTCGATGTAGTCGTTAAAAAGAGATAGAGCAAGGAGAAAAGCCTAAATAAGATAATCGGCTATTGATTTTTATTAGAAAGATATTAAAATACAGTTACTTAAGCGTTTAAGAAGGTTTTTAGATTCATGATGAATATTAAAAATAGTGAGATTTCTATAGTCACACTTGACCCCTATGAGTACAAAGGATTTCGTTATCACAATAGCGGCGTAGACGCATTTTAATCTATCAAAAGCAGCTAACAAACGTGACTTTTTATATCGTATATCAGTACAAAGATATAATAACTTCGACATTTAACATCCCAAGAACTGTCGATGACGACGATCTTGAAACAAATACGATCTCTATTAAAATTTACGAAGAGCTCTCTCTTGATCCTTCGGTTGATTATAAGATTATGTTTTTGAAACGGATACACAAAGTGAAGGAAAGGAGTTTTCAACGTTTTTGTCGCTTCAAATGATCAAATAGATAAAATACTTAAAAATATAGCTGAAGAGTACCTTATGTAGACTATATCGTTCCAGAGCCATTGCTCTACTCGGCCATATACGAAAAGGGCTTGCTAGCCAGCACTGGCGTGGATTGTTTTGTGACGATTAGAAAAGATGAAGCCTTTTTAAGTGTATATTCAAAGGGTGAATATCTAACTTCAAGGTCGGTCCGCTACACGCTTTCATACCTAGGATAAATTTTCTCAGAGCAAAGCGGCGAGCGCATGAGTGAAGATAAATTTCTTGAGTCCATCTACAGAGGCCTTGTCGATAAAGACAAAGATGGCTTCTAACTACGACCTAAACACCGTTTTTGAAGATTGTATTTTTATATAAACGACACGATCAATATTATCAGCAAGAATTTTACAACGTAAATGTTAGAAATCTCTACATAGACTGCGACTACAAGATAGAAAAATATTTATAAATTTCATCTCAACCAAGCTTGGAATGAGCACTGAGAGGGTCAATACAAACATCGCTATAAACAACCAGCTTTGTTATAGAAGAGCGTCACAATATAATGGCACTATATGCTAGATTTTTCGCAAAAGATGCTTTTAATGCGGACTTTAACTTCTCAAATATGCTTCGCCCCAGAGCCATTTTGCAAAGAAAAGAGCAGCCAGTTTTTACTCACATGTGCAGCCGCGTTTGTGCTAAGCATGCTATATCAGCGTACAACTACATAGCTGGACTTGTTTATGAAAAGACACCTTAAGACTAAATGACGAATACAGCGTTTTAAATGCCCAAGAAATGCAGATAAAAAGAGACGCTAGCTATACATTCAAAAGAGCAAGAGAGCGTAAGAGAGCTTACTCAAAAAGAAAATGAAAAACCAATGTAGAAAAATTTGCTTGCACGAGATCGAAAAATAAAAAGATAATTACGCGATGAAGGGTTTAAATCTTTTTAAAAATTACCGATATTTTTAAGTGAATGCAGTTTCGATCACAAATGTCGTAAATAATGACAGAATGTAACTATAACTGCGATAAGCGATAATGAAAAAAGGATAACGCAGTTGATAAAAAGATATCAGCAAAGATGAAAAGTACTTTGGTAAATACGAAGAAAATTCGCTCAGACGACGTAAAAACACGAGTACGAAAGTAATATCAGTATAGAGATAAGACAATGAGACAAGATATTTTAAGCAAAATGGATGAGGTATTTTTGAGAGCAAAAAACCTAGTGAGTCAAATATCATCTTTCTTGGATCAGCCTTAGTCATCGGCTATCTTATCATGCTTTGTTTTTGATCCATCTCGAATTTTCTTTGATGAAAAACTTAATAACCACACTGTGATCACGACAAAGCTAGAGCAGACCAAGAGCTACCTTGACTCTGTTAGCTCGCCAGATGGAGATAAAGTACTAAGATAAAATGAAGAAAATAGAAATTTAAACAGCCTTAAAAATCGCTATACAGAATGTGCTTAATTAACTCATGCTTTGATACAAAGCCTAAAAGAGCTCTCGTTTTGCTCTTTGATAATCAAAACAGCGAACTCTTTCTTGACAGTATCGTACTTTTGGCAAAAGCAAAAATAATATAAAAAGTACATTTGAGCTAAAAAGCGATATAAAAGAGCCATTTCCAAAAAGTTGAGCAATTTTAAATATTGACCTTACTTTTATGGGAGAAATTTCAAAGATATGCTAAGCTACATAAATAGTCTAGAAGAGTCAAAACTTGTTGCAGATCACATAAAATGGATATAAACTCTACTCAAAAAGATCTTGGAGCTAAGATATCTATCTCAGTGTGGGGTATGAAGTACTGATGATTTGAATATTTTTAATTTTGGCAGCAAGCCTCTTTGGTAACGAGTTTGAGGCGAGATGAAAAACTATGATGAAGTTTTTGTTAAGATAAAAGAGCAAAGAAAGAGGCCTTAAAAGCGGCGAGATCGTTAGCTTGCAGATCCGTTTAAGCAAAAATTTTTCCCAAAGCTACAACAAAAAGCGATCAAATGCAACTTCATATTCTCATTCAAGGGACTTATGCTAAAGGCCATTTTGCTACAAACAAAGGCAAACATAAATGGCAAGTGGTATAAAGTGGGCGATATGGTTGATGACTATAAGATCATAGGCGTGCAAAAAGCAAAGGTTGTCATCGCAAAAGATGACGAAAGACAAGAACTAACTCTTAAAATGGAAGTAAAAATGTTGGTATCAAAAATTAAGTAAAATCCATTATAACAGCGGTTCTGGCTTCATTTTTAGCCACTCCCATCATGGCAAAACCAAGTACATGTTTAAGCAAAACTTTCAGCATGAAGATCACCGATGATGTCACTTTTAGAGCGATGTTTTAAACCAACTTTCCGAAAATGTGTGACTTTAGTATCGTCGCAAAAGACTCTTAGCAAAAAGAGCTTGATGAAAAGTTTTTGGCGTCAATATAAGAAATATGAGCCTGAGTGAGGTCTTTGACCTGCTTTTGAATGAGAAAAATTTAAGCTATGAGTTTGCAAATAATGTCTTGAAAATTTCATCACTTCAAACTAGAATTTTTCAAGATCGACTACATCACTCAGTTCGAGAAGGAAACGGCTATCACAAAAGCTTCAGTTGATGCCTCTCCGTCGAGGTCGGCAGTAGCTCAAGCAGCGATAGCAGCTCAAGTGACATAAAAATGAAAATAACTTGATCAGAACAACTGAAAATGACTTCTGGGGAGAAAGCTGACGCTGAGCTAAAAGCTATCTTAAACAATAACAGCGAGCATATAACAGCACCTGACCCTATCATAAACCAAAAATGCTGGACTTATCACGAGTTACTGCTACCCTTCTCCAGCTAAAAACGTGTTGAAAAATATATCGCTGAAATGCAAAGAAGACTTAAAAAGCAAGTGATTATCGATGTTTCTATCATCGCAGTTGATCTAAATAACGAGTATAAACAAGGTGTTGACTGGAGTAAATCTGAGCTTGGATTTTACCTCGTACATTGGCAACAGTAGTTCTGGTGGTGGCTCAAATGCAATTTGGACAAACAAAGGCAATAGCCTAACTGATGGCTTTGCTCGTACGCTAAATATCGCAGCAATTTAAATTTTAGCATTGATGGTATGATCATTCCTTGAAACAAATGGCAGAGCAAAGGTCGTTTCAAGTCCAAAGTAACGACACTAAACAACCAACAAGCCCTAATCTCGAGTTGGCGACAATATCAACTACCGCGTTCAAGAGCAAACAGACAGCGGCAACAGCAACAGCGATAGAACTAACAACTACATATAAACAATACTCTGTATTTATCGGTATCTTACACTTTAGTGCGAAGTATCTGACAACAACAAGATCATGTTCGTATCAACCCAAGTTTAAGTAGCTTCAAATACGCAGAAGACGATACAAAGAGGTCAAAGATACAGCCATTAGAGATAGCGCCTGACACCGTTCAGAAAAACTTTCAACTGTTGTTCAAGTAAATAGCGGCGATACTATCGTACTTGGCGGCCTTATCGGACAGACTAAAAAATAAACAAAACACAGCAGTTCCGCTCTTAGCTGACATACCTTTGATAGGCAACGTCTTTAAAAAGCACAAGAGATGCGTCATAAGAACGACTGAGCTTATCTTTGTCATCACTCCAAGAGTTGTTGATCTTGAAGATCAAAACCAGTCAAGCAGTCGCTAAAAGACCTTGGATTTTCAAAACTATCTATGAATAACACAAAACATTTATACGCAGATAAAAGATGTTTTTATAGATGAAGACGAGAGCTCACTGTAAATTTGTAGATAACTCTATAAGCTGCTACAATAAGATAGTTTTGGCTCTAAAAAGCCGCTAAAACTCATCTTGTTTTGATAGTAAACCAGGTAGTGGCAAGACTTTTTGCTAAACAAGATAGTCAAATGATCTAAAAGACGACAAAAACATCATCTTTTTCCCGCACCCTCTTTTTAGCGAGGCGACATTTATCGAAGCGCTTTGTGAGAAGCTTTTGGTAAAAACTTGATGATATAAATAACTTTGAAACCTTTATCAAATTTCTTATTCAAAAAGACTACGCCAGCAAAGATGAAATTTTAAAAATCAAATGACCGTTATCTTGGACGAGGCGCAGCTCTACCCGACTGAGCTCATAGAAAAATAAGACTCATGGCTGATACAAGGCTCTTTAAATTTTCTTTTCACGATACATAAGACTGAAAATGAAGACGTCTTTGGCAAAGGACTACTTTCAAACTAGAATTTGGGAGAGTATCGAGCTTAGTAGCGCTGATGTGGGCGAGATCATCATCTATCTACGAGAAAACTTAGCCAAAAACTATGACAAAATACCTTCAGTTGATAAAAAGACTACTGAGTGCGCCTACTCATTTTGCGGTGAAATGTAAGAACACTAAATAAAATCATGTGATCTCTGTATGAATTGTGAGTATTATGAACAATACCAGCCATCAAAACTAAACACAGATAAGGCAAATGTCATGATCCCTAACTACTGAGTTGCACTGGACATGGGACTGATCAATGGCTTGAACCACAAGAGATACAAAGGCTTGAAAAAGCTCTACGAGAGCTACTCAAAAAGCACAATGGCTATTTTCTAAAAGTCTAATGCAAAAACTCTAGAATTACTTGATCATTGAGTTTTTTCTCATCATCGTTTTTGCTTGTTGCTTTGATAGTCCTTAGCATAGAAAAAACTCCAAATGAGGGCTAAAGTGGCAGAACAAATTCCCAGCTCAAAGAATGCGACTATAGCTAAAACCGTAGCTAAAATTTCAGAAAAATGAGACAAATGTTAGCATGCTTAGCAGGCTAAAGCAAAAACGAGGTCGCAAAGGCTAGAGTGAAGAAGGTAAAAAGCAAGATGAGCTAGCTGATAAGATAGCTAAAAAGCTTGAAGAGGTCGTAAAGGTTTCTGAAGCAAACGACACTTCAAAAATGAGGCCAAAACAAAGAAGCTCACAAGGCTGGCTAAAAGCTAAACATACCTGATGAGGAGCCTTCGATCAGCGATAAGCTTTGGCGGCGTAGCATAGCCACAAGATGAAGTGATAGATCTGGAGGCAAAACCAGCTAGAAAGCGAGTAAATATCCAAATTTTCGTCTGCTTCAAATGAAGAGGTGACGCTAAAAGATCAGTTTTTAAAGACAAATAACCCAACTATCGCGTTTGAGCTTGCGAAATTAGATCCCAAGAAAAATAATTTCAAAGAGGCTATAAAGTGGTCGCTCGCTGCGAACGATATAGATAATAGCCTAGAGGAGTCTTGGATCATCTTTGCAAAGTCAAAATATAAGCTAAAAACAAAAAGATGATGCCATAAAAGCGCTAAACGAGTACAATAAAAAATTTAAATAAAGCCTCGATAAACACGCTAATAAGTAAAAATGAGAGATGGAACGTTATGAGATTTATCGCCTATTTTTGGTTTTAGTTTGTCAAATTACGCTGTAAGTCTAACTGAGATAAGAGACGACTTTTAACAGCGCAAACTACGCAAAAGGTCTGTAACCAAAAGGTCGAGAATTTTTAAAAACTCAAAGTAACGAAGCACAATTCTATGTTTGGCATCGCTTGCATAAAAGTGCATGAGTCTAAACAGGCTCGCAAACTCCGATGGATAAGCTAGTAAAAAGTGAAAAGTCAAGAGGAAAATGCAGCTTATTTTGCTGATATATTGTTTTAAGAAAAAGCTCTTATTTCACGCTATGATAGACGGCGTGGATATAAAGCTATATAAAGGCTTCAAAGAGCGATTATATACTTTCGTTTTTGTTTGCATATAATTGTAAAAAGAGTATGTTGAGGAGCTTGGTGTCTTTATCTTTGAAGAAGCAAATGTCTGACACGAGATATGAGATAAGCGCGACAACCAGGCAGACGCAAAGCTAGTGCTAAAATTTATTAAAGAAAATAACGACTTAAAAATCACAAATAGAGTATAGATAGAAAATGTAGAGAAACTAATATTAAAACTTTAGAGCAGACAAACTAAACTAAGCAGCAGAAGTGATCGCGAATATAAGAGCTATAAATGAGCAAAAATGATGAGAGGCTTGTTAAAATTTACATAAGAGATGAAGGGCTGATATCTGAAGATGACTTTTTAGATATTTTGTCTGATGACGTATATGGGCGCAGCCACGTCGATATGGACGAAAATTTTCAAACGATCTTCGATTGACGTCAAGATGTCTTTATCACGATATCAGTAAATTAGAAATTCCTACTTTGACCTGATGACATCGATATAGACTACCGTATCAGCGAAAGCTAAGCACCGCACAGCTAAAATCATACGACGCTATCCCTGTTAAAGAGGACGAGATAAGCGTCTGTCGCTTTAAAATCCATTTGACGTTATCTCTCAAGATAAGGTGCGGAATTATTCAACCGCAAGCTTTTAAAAGGTCGCCGTCGCAGCCTTCGCAGATAGAAAATATATAAAGCAATGGCGCTTAATGAGAGCATAAAAGATGTGATAACAGAGATCAGAAGAGAGCTTTCAAGCTCGGCTAGCCAGAGCCAAAGCACAGAGGCTCAGGGATTTCCAAAGCTTATTGAGATCATTTTAAAAACATCTATCCAAAGTAGAGCCAGCGACATCCACATCAAAGAGCCAACCGAGACAAACTGCATCGTAAGAAGCAGGATCGACGGCATGCTAAGCGAGACATTTGATATTTGATAAAGATATCCTATCCGCCGATGGTTAGCCGTGAGCTACTTTCAAATATGGACATCGCAGGCGCCGCCGCCCACAGATGGTAGATTTTCCAGCTCAAATTTTAGACAAAGAGTATGATTTTCGTATCTCGACACTCACCTATCTTAAATGGCGAAAGTATAGTTTTAAGATATTTGGATAAGTCAAAGGTCATCATAAACCTTGAAGACCTAGGCATGCACCAGACAACTTTGCTAAATTTAAAAAGAGTATGAAAGCGCCTTGTGGCATCATCCTAGTCACTGGCCCAACAGGATCAGGAAAGACGACAACGCTTTATGGCGCGCTAAATGATATAAAAAGAGCATAAAAACTAAGATCATCACCGTTGAAGACCTAGTTGAGTATCAGCTAAATATGATCCAGCAGGTGCATGTAAATGAGAAGTCTGGACTCACCTTTGTTTCAACGTCCGTTCTATTTTGAGGCAAGACCCAGACGTCATAATGATAGGCGAGATCAGGATCAAGAGACGCTTCGCATGAATACAAGCCGCTCTTACTGGTCACCTAGTATTCTCTACCCTACACACGAAACGACGCCATAAGCGCCCTACCTCGTATGATCGACATGGGTATCGAGCCATATCTAGTAAGTGGCGCACTCGTTTTGTATCGAGGCTCAAAGGCTTAGTTAAGCTTTGTCCGCACTGCAAACAAAGATCACGCTATCTCAAAAAGCGCTAGATGAAGTTAAGAAAGTACGCCAGAAGGTTATCAGTTTATAAAAATGCCGGCTGCCCGCAGTGCTCACAAACTGGATATTTGGGACGTGAGATGATAAGCGAGTACTTTACCTATTAGTGATCACATCGCAAGCCTTGTTGCAAATGGCGCTTCAAAAGATGAGATCAAAAAGTCGGCCTATGAAGATGGCTTTATAGATATGTTTTCATGACGGCGTCATACGCGCTGCAAACGGCGTAACAACACTTGGAAGAAGTTTATAGAGTTGCTAAGATAGAAAATATTTTGAAGTAGAATACATCAAAACGGCAAACGCCATAAGATGAGCTTGAAGGCAAATAATAAAAGCGAGATAAAAGACAGAGCAAACGTTACTGGCATGATCGTGAGGATCAAAGAGACGCAAACCTAGCGCAAAGCGACTTTGCAAATTTGCAAAAATATCATCGCAAATGCCTTTTCAAACCCAAAGGTCAAAAATTCCATTGAGTTGCCACCATAAGGCAGCTTAGTGTTATGACAAATGCTGAATTTTCTATCACGATAGTATCAAAGAGGTTGCAAATCTCCACTGAGATAAACGCCTCGTAATGTATATTTCAAACGATAGATGACGAGCTAAATCAAGGCTCAAGCCTCACAAATAGTACTAGAAAAATTTCAAGAAGAGCTTGGCGACGTGACGCTAGCGATGATAAGACTTAGCAAAGCACTGGTAATATGGCTGACGCGTGGCAAAGCTCGCCTCTATCTTGCAAGAGGTCTGGGACAACCAGCAAAAATTTAAAAAGCCATCCGCTATCCGATAACCGTCATCTGCGCTATCATTTTAGCCTTTGTCATCACTTATGATAATGGTCGTGCCGCAGTTTAGAGAAGATTACTCGAGCAGCTAAACGCTGAGCTGCCACTGCCGACAAAAATCTTTGCTAAACATCGAGTACGTCGCGACAAACTACGGCTTTACATACTTGAGTGGGCTCGTGGCTTTTGGATATTTGCTTAGAAAATACTATCTTGAGAGTGAAGATTTTCAAGATAAGGTCGATAAGCATCTTTTGAAAGTTTATCTCATTGGCAAGATCATATTTTTCTCAAATATGAGCAGGTTTAACCTTATCTTTACCGAGAGCTTGTTCGTACTGGCCTTCCTATCGCAGACGCGCTAGATACAGCCGTCATAACAGTTTCAAACAAAGATATAAAGGCGACTCTAGCGGCGTGAAGGTGCTAGTTGGCAGGGGGTGTGAGCCTCACAGAAGCGTTTAGAGATACAAACGTTTACATGAAAATATGCTGATCCAGATGATAAGCGCTGGCGAGCAAAGTGGTAGCTTGGAGGATATGACGCAAAGTTACTGATTACACAGGATGAGGGTAACGATATTATCGACAACATCTCAAACTATATCGAGCCGATATTGCTTGTATACAGGACGCTGGCTCGCTTTTTACTAGCTCTTGGTATATTTTTGCCGATGTGGGATCTATCAAAAGCCGTTGAAAACTAAAAATAATAAAATCTTAAAGGAAGATGTCTGAAAATAAAGAACATAAGGTCGAGAGAGTGCTAGTCTCAAAGACCGATCTAAAAGGACGTATCACATACTGCAATGAGCCATTTTTAAAGATCGTTGGCGCTAAGCAGTCTGAGGTCTTGGGCAAACCGCACAACATCATAAGGCACCCAGATATGCCAAGAGCTATCTTTAGCTGACTTTAGCAGCATACAAAACAAAGAGAAATTTTTACCTTATGTATAAAAGCTTTTGATGGGGATATTACTGGGTTTTTGCAAACATTACAGCCTCAGTTGATGACCACAACAACGCAGTTGGCTACTACTCAGTGAGACGCAGAGCCAAATCCAAAGGCGATCGAGATAATAGAGCCTATGTATCAAAAACTTTTGTCGGTTGAAAAAGAGTAACGGCATGGAGGCTTCTACGAATTTTCTGACAGATCAAATGAGGAAAATCTAGCTACGACGAATTTATAAATAACCTACAAAGCTATAAGATGTTTGCATAGAATCTATAAGCGAAAGCACTACATGCAATAATAAGCTCCAGCAAGAAACGGCATATTAGAGCCTAGAATAGTAAATATAGAGAGAGCGACCGCTGTGAGAGCAGCTCTTGGCACAACGACTTCCTTTGACCAGTAGCAGAAGCACTCCAAAAGAGAAGTACAGACTTCTATAGCTTTGCACAAACACGTAGAGTTATAGGAAATATCTTCACAGAGGGTTTTCGTGCATTTAAGCAAAAATGCCATTTCGATGAGCCGCGGCGTTACAGAGCATAAAAGACGGACAAAAAGCAAAGGTAGGCAGGCTCTCAAAAGAGCTCGACACACCTTGGCAATGGCAACAATACTGGATAGAGGATGTTAGAAATGACCGAATGAAAGATATCTCAGCCAAATGGCTCTTACTGCAAAAGATACAGCCAGGATCGTCGTATACGACGCAAAGCATAAATGAGCTAAGCTGCAAATATGAGATCGCTTGAGGAGCTAATAGACGGCCAAGCCACGCCATCAGCACGCTAAACAACAGACGACTGACGCATCACTTCGGTTGTAACGGATTTGATAAAGACATAGCCGACGCAGACCAAATTTTACTAGCTCTAAACGCAGCTATCGAGGCAGCACGTGCGGGTGAACATGGACGCGGTTTTGCGGTCGTTGCTGATGAAGTTAGAAAGCTCGCTGGAAAATACGACAAAAGCGACACACGAGATCGGTGTAAATATCCGACACTTCCGTAGCAAGAGGCCAGATATCGACGAAAATCTTAAAAGATCGATGAAATTTCACAGATCGCCACAGCAAATGTTGAAAACTTTAAGCAAATTCGCATAGCTTTGACACGCACAAAAGAGACTGCAAACACTGCAAAATACGTAGAAAACGAAGACCTTTGGTATCATCGCAAAGATCGCCGTCATCGTCTATAAAGAGTGGGCGTTTGCTCTGATACTATAAACGAGATAGGCTACACACAGATCAGATCGAAAAGACGCTCAGGCCAGCTTAGCGTGGTTCGACAACGAGTGCGCGCAGCTTTAGCCACACTAAAAACAAACTGCAAAGTCACGAAAGAATTTGGTTGGCGAATGTAACCAAAGAATAAAAACTATCCAGAACGAAGCTATCCACAAGGCCATGAGGGGAAAAACGTAAAACACTTTTGTTGAAGTGAGTTTAAAAAGCTAGAGAGCTTAAGCAAAGAGATATTTAACCCATACAACGAGGATGCCTCGCTGCAAAATAAATCCTGCAAATTTAGCTAGACTCTGCTTGGGTCTAGCTACTCTATATCAAATAATTTTCTCTGAAGTACCGATTGGTGATTTTTGAACATTTGGCTCTTTTGGCGAGAAAGCTCAAATTAGCTGGATTTTAATGAAAAGGTACAAGATGATGTCCGCAAATAAAACCCAGCGTAGGCAGGCTTTTGTCTATATAAAATACTGCTTTTTAGCAATTTAACTCTTGTGGCGAGATGATTGTTTTCAGATTTGAACAGACTTGCTACTTTAAATTGTCAACAAATTTGGGAGCCTGAGAAATTTTATTTTCAAATTTGCAGAAGTTGGATGGTTGCAAAACAAAACTCCACCGAGCTAAGCTTTCTTAAAATCTATATATAAAGCCCTATTCTCTCGTAGCATAGCTTTTAAATGCGCTCTGTGCCGCGTATGTTGGAGATATTTTTGAATAATTTTAGAGCTTGTAAGAGAGATGCGCGTTTGCCATATAGATAATTACTGCAAAAAGCTCGACCTACATAGGGCTTGCTACTTTAAATTTTACCTCTTTTGCACCGACAAACCCGCAAAATATAACCCTTCGCATAAGCTTTCTTTGATAGCTCAAAAGCGCGAAAGAGTTAAACAAATTGAGATGTGGATCAAAGCCGCAGTCAATGAGTATAATTATCGCTATAAAGTAAAATCCGTACACTGCCAGGTTTACTTTGATCTTTGCTTCTTTGTTGTTGCCAAAACCAGAATGCTTGTCATTTAAGAGTTTTTGCCAGTCCAAAAGCCAAACGCTAAATTTAAACCCATACACCAAAATACAATTTAACTCATACCCATTCGTTCCAGCCTCAAATTTATAGTGTACTCTTAAAAATTTAGTTTTATGTAAAATAATATACCATTTTATGCATAAAAGCGTTAGAAAGCCCGCACACAATTATAACACAGCTTTTGCGCTAATCATTTGAAGCTAAAAGCTCTTTTGCGATCATACTTATGCGCTTTGGCCTCAGCGCTCACCCTGATCATCATCTTTGCCATCATCACAGCACCAAAGGTTTTACTCAGCTTTTGTTTGTGATCGCCCTCGATCTTTTTGCCTCTTAGCTCCTCGTCACTTGGCTGCAGCTGGCGAGATATGCCTTGATAAAGGATCAGATCTCAGCTCTGCTAGACGATCCTCTCTCGCCCTTTAGATAAAGCTCAACCGGAGTCAGCTCTCTTTTGATCTCCTTGAGTAGCGGGCTGGCCTGTCCAGATACTGGAGTCACCTGATCACTCGATCTTCGACCCGCTTAAGCGCGGCAATTTGTGCATCCTAAGTGCGTCCTTTTTAAACTCATCTTTTTGCCTTCATAGCCTCTTTATATCAGCTACGCTCTCTTATGCTCATTTTCTCTCAGCTAAATTACACGGAAATAATAACTGTAATTACGTGATAATTTCTTAAAATAAGCCTTGCAGATAAGCGCCTACGACGCCCTCTCTCTAAAGCCCATCGTCGACCACTATACCCCGCTACAACATCTCGCTTAGCAGCCTCTGCAGCAGCGTCCCAGCTAGATAAGTGGAAATTTCTCCTATCCTTGCCGACCACTGCCACATTTGCTGCGGCCTCATCAAGCTTTAAAAGCTCAGCATAAAGTGGACAAAGTCGCTCATTTTAAGCTCACGCGTTTATCTTTTTGGCGTCATAGTTTTCGTGGTTTGCGCCCAAGTTTTGAGGGCTGCGAGACTTGCCGGCACGCCGGTTAGGGGTGAATACGACATCCAGCGAGCCCACGCCCTCGCCTCTTTGGGCAGTTTACTGAGGTACGTTTGCTCAAGTAGCTTGACTTTTCATTCTCAGAGATGATGCCAACTAGAAACTTCTACTCTTTCGCATCTTCGCCGATCTCAGAGCTCGCTCCAATTCCTATATCAACTATACTAAATTTCTCATCTAGCCCAGCCTTTTAAAGGCGTTTTTAGAACTCCAAAAGCACAGTTTTGCCTCAGCTTTGCCGTCTATTAAATGGTATCTCAAATTCTCACTTTCACCTCGTCGTACTCTCCCTTTGTATTTGACGCCACTCCTAGAGTGCCTCAGTTTGCAACCGCCACGCACTTTCGGTGGCACCGTCCAGCGCTGGCATCACTATGCAACAAAGACGCCCTATGGCCTCCCAGCCTATCTTGCCACTTTCGTTTACCGCCCTTGCAGCTCAGCTATCTGTTTCATACAGCAACACACGTTATAAAAGGTGTTTTGCCCCTTTTTACGAGGCGCCACCTGAAAAGGTGTATTTGAGCCATGATCGATCGATATAACTTAAAATCTATCCTTAAAGAATACCATAAATTCTAACATACGACAATATATTATCATTGTCAAAGCGAGAAAAGTACCAAATACTTTGATAATTATCACACATAATCTTGCCAAAACTCTTTCATAGCTTGAATGCTTCGAGATAACTTCTTGGCACTCGCGACTGTGCGATTTGTAGCGTTGGATTTTCGTCTGCTACTCACTACATCCCGACAAACAACTACATTTTTCGCTCCTTATCGCTGTAGTGGCCTATTTATGGCGTTTAACATCGGCGGCAAACGACGTTGCAAACATAGCTTTAGCACAAACGTCGTGCTAAAACTCTCACGCTAAAACAAGCCCGTCGTGATCAATATTTTGAGCTGAGTGGCGCGATCATTTGCAGGCTCTGAGGGTCACAACACGATGATAGAATGAGATCGTTACAATCGACCCAAATCCGACGAAATCGGTCATCATCATGATCTCAGCCCTTCTAGCTCCGGTCTCACGCTCTTTTATGCTACAAAAGGCCTTCAGTCTCGACCACACTACTCTATCGTAGGCGGTATCGTAGGTGCTGGACTTGCCATGGGTTTTCGCGATGCGAGGCCAGCTCCGCTAGCATGGTTCTGGGCGGAGATCAGCAGGGACGCCGCGAGCTAGTCATCTCGCCTCTACTGGCGCGTGAGTCTGCATTATATTTGTGCGTTACGTAAAAGAGAAAGATTTTAGACCCGACGCATGAGCTAAAAATGGGCGACAGCCCACACTCACAGAAAAGCATATAAAGAGAGCTTTCGCTACCAAAGATGACAAAAGCCAGCCGAAGAGCGATCGCTACGCTTTCTGGCGATCGCTGTTATCGACGAGGAGACGAGATCGGAAACGACCAGCGAATGATAGTACCGCACCCAGTCGCACAATGAAGGAGAGAAACGCGCGATCGATACATGTAAAGCGATGAAAAAGCATCTCCCGATCATGAAGCTGGATTTATGGCAGGTCGGTTATCTCACGATGATGCTTTTGCTTGAGAGCACTAATCGGTGGCACAGTATCATTCAAACTGTCTGGACTCATCTTTGCGATCGGACGCCGCATACCTAGCGAGCTCACTTGCTACATCAACCGTCATGAGTACCATGACAGCGAAAGCAGTATCAATAATTTTCTCATGGTTTCAAATTACCCACGGACATCTCTTTTGCTTTTCGACACGGCAACACGACACCGCTTAAACGCACATGCATAAACATGTAACGGTGTGACGTACTAAAACGACTCAGATCAACGAAAGCGCTTATTACCGAGTAAGTTGCGATGAGCCTTTGGTATCTCGCTCAATTGGACTTTGGTTTTGATACAGACGTCATCAGCTCATCCATCAACCACAAATTTTACCTCACAATCAGTTTTATGGCTGCCTCAAAGTATCGTCATAGCTATGATACTGTACTGGCATACCTGTTAGCTCGACTCATATCCTCATGAGGCGCTGTTTTGAAAGCATCGGCATCTCGCTAAACTACGCATCACTGGACGTAAAACCTATCATTTTGCTTTTGGCTCATCACACCGCCTGCAGCTGCGCATATCACTCGCTCTATTTTACTTTGGACTTGCTTCTGTTTTAGAATGCAGGAGTTACCGTGTTGGTGTAGATATAAATGGCGCCAATAAATGCTTTGGTACCCTCGTTCCGTTTTGCTACTAAATTTAATCTGCACTGTGAGGCTTTATCTCGGCAAGCCCAAGCCTGCCAAGTAGAATTGAAGTTATTTTGTTTATACCTCATCTTCACTCGTCACTATTTATGACCATCTCATCGCCAGTTTCTAGCTGATCTCTCTTAAGATCATAATCGGCCATCTTGTCCTCAACTGTCTCATAAAGCGCCTCTTCTAAGAGGTCTTGCTCCATAGCATCAAACAGCTTATGCATAAATTTACCATCAAAATATAAATGCAGTTTATGAAGAGTTTTCAGCTCTTTCAAACATAATCTCGATAGATATCAAGCCTGCTCAATTAGAGTATCAAAGATAGTATCATCAAGCTATTTAAAAACTCTGGTTTGATGGTTTAAACATTTTTAAGATCATATGATGGTGAGCAGTGTTTGAAGTTGATATTATTTTAAATCAACCATTACACCTTTATTATCAGTCATGATCATCATCAGTATCCCATTGTGTGCTCATCAAGTATGGTCTTTGCCTCATGTATCCTGGAGCTCAAGCCTGTATTTTTTGTATGTTGTACATCAAACAGTTATTGATTGCTGACA
>BNJT01000743.1_pt1 | contig 117492 bp, 190 predicted proteins | sample 8540491 | NCBI WGS metagenome assembly BNJT01 (sample SAMD00202455, study PRJDB9452) | human saliva metagenome | host: Homo sapiens | reverse complement strand
GAAAAGGAAAAGAGCTTCTTACAAAAACATTACAAAAACAGAGTCAATATTGGATTCGATTCAATCGAAAAAGCAAATTTTATCGATTTTTCAGCTGTAAATTCAACCGTAAAAATTTTACGATTGAATTTACGGCTGTTTTGCAAAGGTTGAAGCAGTGCATCGAATGAGGTATTATAATCATATTAACTGTGTACGTAGCTAACTATGATAGTAAAGGAGGTTTTCTGTTGTGAGTATAAGAGACAAAAGAAGTACTTAATATGCAATTAGTCTTAATACCGATTTTGGCAAAGGCATGGAAGAAAACCTATTCCGAGCTATCAGATTTGTTAAAGAAATATGATGTATTGAGTTACATTGATGTTTGCTATGAAGCTTATAATTCTACCGGCAACCAAGGAATTATTAATGATTTGCAAGACTATATTGAGATGCAGGGGGGGAGAGTCAATTGAAGCCTTTATATCATGGTTCAATATACTTGTTTGATAGCATAGATCCTTCAGCAGGAAAAGGCTACAAAAGATTTTGGTAAAGGATTTTATGCTACTGCGGTTCCATCACATGCAGAAAGACTTGCAATTAGAAATAAATATATTGCAGAAAAACGTCAAAGTTTTCTCAAAAACAAGAAAAACATAAAGTTCCAGCCTATACAAGCATATAGATACAATCTTCTTTTCAATGAAGACACAAGAGGTTTAAAGCTTAAGGTGTTTGAGAAAGCGGATAAAGAGTGGCTTAGGTTTATACTTAAGAATCGTAGATGTGATGGATGTGCACATGATATGGACATTGTGATAGGTCCAACTGCTGATGCTGAAACAACTACAATAATTAATGAGTACTATGATGAGTTGGAAGAATCGGGATATTCTGATAAAGTATGTGAGAAGGTTATTGCTGAATTAAAAACCGGAAAATCTCCCCAAGCAGTATTTTTTTAGAACACAGGAAGCCGTAAAAACACTAAGTTTTGATACAGTGAAATGGCAGGTGATTGAATAATGATTACGAGTGCGGATCAGAAAAAAGCTATGCGAAATATAGCTGTATTTCTTGTGGAATATATAATGAAAGATAAAGGGATATTCAAGAGATGAGGCAGTTGAATTTTTGATGAAAACCACTGTGTATGCAGCCTTGATGGATGAAGAAACAGACCTTTATCTGGAATCCAGAGAATCTATTTTGGATATCTTAAAAGAGGAATTGGCCGGAAATCCGTATAGATTGCTGGTGGTATAAAATTATTCTTTTATACGTGCTGAATATCTTGAACTATACAGCCTCTTTGCGAGAGTTTAAAATGACTTCGGCAAGAGGCTATTACTGTTGTTAGAGGAATGAAATATAAGCTATAGTAAGCAGTACAAAAGAAATCAGAGGTAAGTATGATGTGGTCCGATAGCAGCATTTTTTATCAATTCTATCCCTTGGGCTTTTGTGGAGCCCCGAAGGAAAACGATGGAGTTCTTACTCCCAGAATACGAAAAGTTACAGAGTGGATTCCCCATCTTAAACGCCTCCATGTGGATGCCGTTTATTTTTCGCCCGTCTTTGAGTCGGACCGGCATGGCTATGATACAAGAGATTATCGAAAGATTGATTGTCGTTTGGGGAGTAATGCGGATTTTTCCGAAGTTTGTAAGATTCTCAAGGAAAATGGCATCCGCATTGTTCTGGACGGCGTCTTTAACCATGTGGGACGAGGCTTCTTTGCTTTTCAGGATGTGCTCGCAAAGCGTTGGGACTCGGAATACAAGGACTGGTTTTACATTCATTTTGATGGAAATTCCTGCTACAATGACGGCTTCTCCTACGAGGGTTGGGAGGGACACTTTGAGCTTGTAAAGCTGAATCTCGATAATCCAAAGGTGAAAGAGTATCTTTTTTTCCTGCGTAAAGGCTTGGATGGAAGAGTTTCAGATCGACGGCTTGCGGCTGGATGTAGCGTATTGTTTAAATGAAAATTTCATGCGGGAGCTTCGACATTTTTGTGACTCGATAAAGCCGGATTTTCTGCTCCTCGGAGAAATTCTTTTTGGGGATTATAAAAGGATTGTCAATGACGCTATGCTTCATAGCTGTACCAATTATGAGTGCTATAAAGGGCTGTATTCCAGCTTTAACGACTTGAATCTTTTTGAGATTAATTATGCTCTGAATCGGCAATTTGGAAAGGATAATCCTATTTACAGGGGATTGCATTTGCTTTCCTTTGCGGAGAATCACGATGTGACGAGGGTGGCAAGTATCTTAAAGGACAAACGACATTTGCCCCTCTTATATGCTATGGTCTTTACCATGCCGGGGATTCCCTGCATCTACTATGGCGGTGAGTGGGGGATTAGCGGAGTAAAGGAAAATGGCAGTGATGATGCCCTTCGTCCTGCGCTTTCGGAGCCGGAATGGAACGAACTCACGGATTTAATTTCCTCTCTTGCGAAGCTTCATAAAGAACATAAAGCTTTGGTTTATGGGGATTACAAGAGTGTCGTGCTGACTAATCGTCAGCTCATTTTCCAAAGAGAGTATGAGGGAGAGAAGATTTGGGTGAGCGTTAACGCGGATGAGCAGGCGTATCAGGCGCAGTTTCACGGCATGGGAAATTGCGAAGTAACGGATTTACTCAGTGGGGAAAAACTCTTCCTCAATGATTCTTTTACGCTTCCGCCATTTAGTTTCTTCATGTGGAAGTTGGCATAAACAGTTGTAATCATTCGCTGTTTCACTTATATTTTCTCTTTAAAAAGAATCTAACGAAAGAGACGAGAGCTTATTTTTAAGTAAATTTGCGGAGATGAAGTGAGGGGAAAATGAGAGTGATTTTTACGGACATGGACGGCACATTACTGAATGAGCAGCATCGTATTTCGGAGCGGACGGAGCGGGCTTTAAAAAAGTGGACAGAAGAAGGCAATCATTTGGTGCTAAGTTCTTCCAGAGGGGTTTCCGGCATCCTGCCGGTTATAGAGAGATATCAGCTTGATGCGGCAGTCATTGCTCTTGGCGGTGCCGTGATTTTAAACCATTCGAAAAAGCTGATTTATGAGAGAGGGATGTCTAGTGAGGAAATGCAGGAAGTTGTTCAATTTGCAGAGGCGAATTTTTCCGGATGCGACTTGGAATGTCTATACGGCAAGGCATTGGATTGTGAAAGACTTGTCTGATCCCAGAGTGGTAAAGGAAGCGTCGATTGTGGAGGTGGAGCCGACGGGAACGGATCTTTCCGTCCTTCACGAAGCGGAGCAAATTGGAAAAAAGTGCTTCTTATTTGTGATTCTATTCAAATTGATAACATTGAAAGTGCCTTAAAAGAGGGCTTCCCAAAGTTGAATATCTGTAAGTCTGCAGAAACGATGCTCGAAGTCAATGCCTGTGGGACCTCGAAAGGACAGGCTGCCGAGATTTACTGCAGAAAAAATAGTTTTGACCTGCAAGAGGCTATAGCCTTTGGGGATAATTTTAACGACCTGTCTATGCTTAAGATGGTGGGGGTTCCGATTCTGATGGGAAACGCTCCGGAGGAACTGAAGAAGCAGTTTACAAGATTGACTTCGGACAACAATCATGACGGACTGGCCGAAGCATTGGAGAAAATTCTATGAAAAAACTACTTTTAACGGCATTTACACCCTTTGACGGGGAGAAAATCAATCCTGCCTTAGAGGCGGTGAAGCTTGTAAAGGATAAGATAGGGAATCTGGAGATTGTTAAGCTCGAAGTACCCACAGTCTTTGGAAAGTCTATTGATACTGTGAGAGAAGCGATAGAGCGGGAGAAGCCGGACTTTGTGCTTTCTATCGGACAGGCCGGCGGAAGAGCCGAGATTACGCCGGAAAGAGTCGCTATTAATCTGAATGATGCAAGGATTCCGGATAACGAAGGGAATCAGCCGATTGACGAGCCTATTTTCCCTGATGGGGAAAATGCTTACTTTTCCACACTCCCGGTGAAAGCTATGGTGGAGGCAATCAGAAAAGAGGGACTGCCATCTTCTTTATCGAACTCTGCCGGTACCTATGTATGCAATCACCTGATGTATGGCGTTTTGTATTATCTTGATAAAAGACCTAGTATAAAAGCCGGTTTTATTCATGTTCCCTATATTCCGGAGCAGACAAAAAACAAAAAAGAGATGCCGGCACTGGAGCTTTCGGAAATAGTAAGAGGATTGGAAGCGGCTATTACAGCAATTGCAATAAACGAAACGGATAAAAAAAGCTTGCCTATGGGCAGAATGACTAATAATAAATCTTTGATTCTTTAAACTTCCATTAATTTGTCCAGTAGTGTATCATGGTTATAAATACAAATACTTCACTTTTAGATGGAGGGAATTTATGTTCAGGGAAGAAATTGCTGCAGTTGCCAATTGCGCGGCAACGAAGTTAAATCTGCTCAAAACGAATCCTGCCGGATATTTTCTAATGTCTATGTTTGGTGGAATATTTATCGGGCTTGGTGTATTACTTTCCTTTACGATTGGAGGGCAGCTAGAGGGAAGTCCCTATGTGAAGCTTATGATGGGGATATTTTTCAGTGCGGCTCTTAGTCTAATCATTATTGCCGGAGGGGAGCTCTTTACCGGAAACAATGTGGTTATGGCAACAGGAGTGCTTAAGCGGGTGGTGACGGTGCAAGATGCCTTAAAGCTTTGGATTGTATGTTGGGGCGGAAATCTTCTTGGATCCGTGCTTCTGTCCTATCTTTTATAACTTCACGGGTTTATATAAGGATGCGACACTGGCGGCAATTGTCGGGAGTGCAGCAATGAAGATGAGTTTACCTCCTTTGGCACTGTTTATGAGAGGACTGCTCTGCAATTATCTGGTTTGTCTTGCGGTTTGGTGCTGCTTCCGGTCAAAATCCGACTCGGGAAAGCTGATTATGGTATTCTGGTGCATCGTGATTTTTTTTACAGCAGGCTTTGAGCATAGTGTTGCCAATATGACTATCCTCGCACTTGCTCTTATAAACAATGCGGGAAATGAGACAATTTCTCTCGCCGGCTTTGCTTATAATCTACTGGTGGTTACGCTTGGAAACATTCTTGGCGGCGCTCTGTTTGTGGCCGTACCGTATTTTATAGCGGCTAAGGAGGTGGAGAAATAATATAGCTACTTTATACTTGGAGAAGAGGAATGCAAAATTCGGATCAGAAAGAAATGCAGAAAATGCAGAATATAGATGAACTCGAGACGGTGCTCTATGCAGGAAATCTTTTGCTAAGCAGCGGCGCGGAGATTTACAGGGCGGAGGAAACGATGCATCGCATTGCCGATGCGATGCATATCAAAGACCTGGATGCCTATGTGACGAATCGAGGTATCTTTGCAAGTGGTAACGTACCGGGTAAAGGAATTGAAAGCCGGATTATGAGTGTTCCGGACAAGGAACTGAATATCGATAAGATTGAAGCGGTAAATGAGCTTTCGCGTGAGGTTTGCAGCAATAGAATGGATTTACTCTATCTTAAAACTTCTTTTGCAAAAACATTGCGAATATGGGAGAGCAAAATGTAGCGGAAAAAGATTTTATCCTACTTTCTTGGAGCGGGGTGCTTTAGTTATGCAATCGGAACCTCCTTCCGAGATTCTCTTTGCGCTGCCATTATTGGAAGCCTTGTTGGCTTCTATATGATTTGGTCGAAATACAGAATCAAATCCAGAGTGCTTATTACGATTATTGCCAGTGTCTTAACGGCAGTTCTTAGTCATTTCTGTGTTGCAATCGGCTTAGGTTCCAAGCTTTCTTTTATTATCATCGGTGCTATGATGGACCTGGTACCGGGAGTTGCCTTCGTTAACTCTGTGCGGGAATTCAGTCAGAACAATTTTGCAACAGGACAGACTTTACTTACCAGCGCCTTACTGACCTGTGTCTCCATGGCATCAGGAGTAGCTTTGGTGGAGCAGCTTGTTTCGGGAACAATTATGACCCCCAGTGTGATTTATGATATCCCGGAAATATCCTATATTGTCCTCATTATTCGAAGCCTTGCCGCAGGCCTTGGCACTATTGCATTTGCTCTGATGTTTCGGGTAAGAAAACGGCACTTTGTGGACTGTGGAGTACTGGGAACCATTACTTGGTTTGCCTACATGATTTGCATAAGAATCTGGAACAACGAAGCCATTGCCGTGTTTGTGAGTGGGTTTGCGGCAGTTCTTGCTTCAAGAGTCCTCGCAGTGCTCAGAAGATGTCCTGCCACCGTGTTTCTGATGACCAGTTTAATTCCTCTACTTCCCGGAATCAGTCTGTATCGAACCATATATTATCTCTTAATGGGAAGTGCACAGATTTCCATGCATTTTGGAAAGCTCTGTTTCTTAACGGCCTTTACGATAGCGGTTTCTATCGCGGTTGTACAGCAGATTCCGAGGAATTGGACAGTACCTGTAAGAAAACAGAAGGAATGAGTTTCATCGCCGGATAAAAGAGGCTTTACTCTTTCCAAAAACGGACTCCAATGTTAAAATGGAGAAAATTTGGGGGGAGGACTGCAAATAAAATGAAACTGGATTGGAAAGAAGATGGGAAACGCCTCTTGGGAGTTCTTGCCGGGGGCTTTCTTATGGCATTGAATCTTAAGTCCTTTGTGTCTGCCGGTGGTCTCTTGCCGGGAGGCGCAAATGGACTTACTGTTTTGTTGCAAAGAATCGCATTAACTTTTTTCAATGTTTCTATCCCGTTTTCTGTTGTGAATATATGTATCAATCTGATTCCGATTTATATCGGTTTTCGTTATGTGGGAAAGAAATTCACGGCATTTTCCTTGATTATGATTCTTGTGACCGGTTTTTATAACCGACTCTCTGCACTTTGATCCCATTACCTACGATCCGCTTTTGATTTCCATTTTTGGCGGTATTGTAAACGCGATTGCGATTACACTCTGTCTTAGAGTGGATGCCACATCGGGAGGAACCGATTTCATTGCAATTTTCCTTTCGGAAAAAAAGGGTGTAGATACATGGAACATCATATTTTTATTTCAACGCAACGATTCTTTCCGTTGCCGGTTATCTCTTTGGTTGGGATAAGGCGCTGTACTCCATCATTTTCCAGTTCGTATCGACGCAGACTCTTTCTGTGTTATACAGAAACTATCAGAAGTTAACCTTCTTTATTATTACGGACTATCCGGAGGAAATTGCCAAAGGCATTCATGAGGTTTGTCACCATGGAGCATCTATCTTAAAGGCGGAGGGGGCCTATGCACACAAGGAGAAGAGTATGGTGTATTCCGTTATTTCTTCTATGGATGCCAGAAAGGTAAAGATGAAAATAAAGGAAATTGATCCCAAGGCTTTTATCAATACGATTCATTCCAAGGACATCATGGGACGATTCTATATGAAGCCGAAGGACTAGGCTTTGAAAAGAATATATAAAACGATAGGCTTTGAATAAAAGCATAAAAACGATAGACTTTGAAAAGAGTATATAAATAATTACACTTTAATATGAACTATACTGTGGGGGTACAGTAAAATTTAAAAGTAAATAACCAAAAACAGATAGAGTAGAGAAATAAGATAGTTGCAAGAATAGAAAAAAGTAGAAAGACTAGTAAGAGTAGAAAGAGTATAAAAGACTAGAAAGAGGGATTATGGGAAAATATAAAAAAATATCCTTTTTGGATTTAGACGGGACGATTTTGGATTCCGGATCCGGTATCATGAAATCAGTACAATATGTCTTGGATCATTTCTCCATGTATCATGAGCCGGAAGAAAAGCTACGAAAGTTTATTGGCCCTGCACTGATTGACTCCTTCATGAACTTTTATGGGTTTTCGAAAGAAAAGGCGGAAGAGGCGGTAGAGTATTTCAGAGATTACTATCCGGAAAAAAAGGGAATGTTTGATGCCTTTATTTATCCCGGTATGAGAGGAGTGTATTGAAAAAAATGGCAGGAGACGGTAAGAAGCTGGTTCTTCTTACTTCTAAACCGATTTTTTTCGCGAGTCAGATTCTGCAACATTTTGGGCTTAGTGACTATTTCTTTATGGAAATTGGTCCTGATTTGAGTGAACAAAGTTCTGACAAGACCCGTCTTATTGAAAAAAGCACTTCGTGAAGGGAATTTTTTTGAAGGAAGATTGCTTTGATGGTAGGAGATACAAAGTATGATATTTTTGGCCGCAAAAGATGTAGGGATTGACTCGGTTGCGGCATTGTATGGTTATGGTGAAGTGGAAGAGATTAGTATTGCAAAGTACAGCATTGAAAAACCGCTGGATTTGCTTTCTATAGTTTAAAATTAAGGTGTCGATGGACATACATTATCTGCAGTTTGATATAGGGTTTTCCTAGCAAAAACTGTTCTTCTTGAAAAGGGGTAGTAAAATGAAGAAAAATGGCATTGGTATTTCTGTCCTTAGCTGTACTTTGCAGTCTGGCATCCTGCAGCGGAAAGAAGGAAGCGCAGGGAACTACAGAAGCTGCAACAAAACAGCTTGAGACAACAGTAGAGGCGGAAGAGACGGAAAAAGCGGAAGAAGTTGCGGAGAAGCAGGACGAGCAAGACGGAGACAGCTTACGGGTAATCAGTCTAAAGGGGCCGACCAGCATTGGCCTTGTGAACCTTATGGATAAGACGGAAAAAGAGGGTTTGGCATATAGCTTCCAGATGGAGGCAAGCCCGGATGCGCTTCTTCCTGAATTTGTTTCCGGAAAGGCGGATATTGCGACAGTTCCTGCCAATATGGCAGCGGTTCTGTATCAGAAATTAGAGAAGGACCTTTATGTATTGAATATCAATACCTTGGGCGTGCTTTACGGAGTAAGCGGAAACGCGGAAGTCAAGTCTTTTTCTGATGTAAACGGGAAAAAGCATTTACAGTACCGGACAGGGAGCGAGCCCGGAGTATCTGATGAATGCTTTATTAAAAGAAAACAATCTCGTTGCCGACTTGGAGTTTTTCACGGAACCCGCGGAAATTGCTGCCAGACTAAAGGAGAATCCGGATGCTGTTGCCATTCTTCCTGAACCCTTTGCGACAGCTACTCTTTTACAGAATCCCGCCCTGAGAGAAAGTTCTCTTTGACAGAGGAGTGGAACAAGCTTTTACGCCGGTGCAAATCTTCCGACTGCAGTTACCATTGTAAGAAAGTCCTTCTATGAGGAGCATAAGGATATGCTTGAGGATTTCTTAAAAGAAGAGAAGGAGAGTATTGAAGCGGTAGAGCAAGACACAGATACTACTGCAAGTCTTATGGTAAAATATGGCATTTTTAGAGAAGGAAGAGCTTGCGAAGAAGGCTATTCCAAACTGCAATGTGCATTTTATTGACGGAGAAGAGATGAAGAAGGATTTGGAGAAGTATTATGAAGTCCTTTTTGCAGCGGATCCGAAGTCTGTAGGCGGAGCTTTACCAGATGCGGAATTCTATTTTTCTCTTGGATAATTCTTTTCTTGGCGAAGATTGGTAAAGCCGACTTTAATTTTTGAATTTTTATTCTTGGTGAGTATTGCTCGCAAAGCATACAATATCTCATTTTTAACAGTAAAGGAAATATGAGGAATAAAGGAAAGAAAATCATTATCTTAGGCTTTTTGGTTTATGGTTTGGGGAATTGTTTACGAGATTGGTAGACAATTCCTTTTCTTTTTAGTAGGGCCGATGGAAGCCTTTAGACATATCTTTTTGCTTATGGAAAAGGCTGCGTTTTTCAGGATATTGTCCTTCAGTTCCTTTCGTATACTGTCCGCTTATTTTCTTGCCTTTATTCTGGCACTGACTCTTGCTTTGTTTTCTTATCGACACAGTTTTTTTGAGAATCTGATTCAGCTGCCGCTATTTCTTCTTAGAAAGCCTACCTGTTGCAAGCTTTGTCATTATATTGCTTTTCTTTATAGGTAGAGCATATCTATCCTTTTTATCAGTTTTTGGATGTCCTTTCCGATTTTTTTATTTTTAATTTTTGGAAGGCTTAAAAAAGTTGGATCAAGATGTTTTGGAAAATGGCGAGGGTGTTTCGTTTTTCTCCTTGGAATCGCTTTCGCTATATTTTTGATTCCCGGGATTTATCCGCAGATGCTAAGCAGTGCGAAGCTTGCTATGGGGCTTTCCTGGAAAAGCGGTATTGCGGCTGAACTGATCGGACAGGTACGAAACAGCATAGGCTATCAGCTTATGGATGCAAAGGCGAGCCCTGGAAATGGGAGAGGTTTTTGCGTGGAGCATCATCATGATTGCTTTATCCAAGTTTTTTTTGAACTGCTAGTTCTATATGTATTAAAAAAAGCTTTTTCGAAAGGAAGTACTTGATGGTATTGGAGATTACAAAGGGGGAAAAAGAAATACGGAGAGCAGAGTCTTTTTCAAGATTTTTCCTGCCGGCTTGATTTTATGAAGCATTCTATATATCGCATAGAGGGAGAATCCGGAAAGGGAAAAACAAGTTTGATGCGCATTCTATCTTCCCTTGAGAACTTAGATGGCGGTGAGCTCTCTATTGTTATGGGAGAGGCGGCAAGAGGCGGAAACGGTTTGCGCTCTTCCTGGATGTTTCAGGAAAATAGACTTTTAGAGAAGCTATCCGCTATGGAAAAATCTGTCCCTGATTCCTTCTTCCTATACTGCTTCGGTAAAAATACATTTTTGAACAATTGCTTTTCGGAGAAGATTTTTGAAAAAGGGTTTCAGAATACTCTGGAGGAATGAAAAGACGCCTTAGCTTTTTACGGGCAATGCTTCCGGATTTTGATCTTCTTTTTTTAGATGAACCCTTCATCGGTATAGATGAAGAAAATCAGCTAAAACTGGAGCGGTTTCTTATAGAGCACCTAGGAAAAAGAGCCATGGTTTTTGCCAGCCATGAAGAACCTCTGCTTTGGAAAAAAATTATGGCAGAATACGGTTATAATGTTTCACCGGTATAAAAATGCGCATTGAGAAGAGCGGGATTTTTCCACTATTTTTTTACTTTTGAAGTTATATCTCCCATAATCAGAAAAATTCTTGACAGAAAAAAAGGGCTATGGGATAATCCAAACATATTTTTTTAGGAGGAGCAAGCGAATGAATGCTTTTAGTTGCACTAACAGTCATTATTATTCTCGTGAACATTATTGTCTTAGACAGTAGTGATTGTTTGTGTAACGCCTCATTAGGAAGATAAAGACAGTTTAGAGAGCCTTTAGCCTTACAGCGTTACGCTGTAAGGCTTTTTCAATGAAGAGGGAGATTTTTGGGATGAAACTAAGAGGAGCAAGGATCTTAATTGAAGAACTCATTCGACAGGGAGTGGATACCGTATTTGGCTATCCCGGCGGTGCGGTTTTAAACATTTACGATGAGCTGTATCAATGTAGAGACCGAATTCACCATGTTTTAACGGCGCACGAGCAGGGAGCTGCTCATGCCGCAGACGGTTTTGCAAGAGCAAGCGGAAAGGTCGGTGTCGTGATAGCAACTTCCGGCCCGGGGGCGACCAACCTCGTTACCGGTATTGCAAATGCTTACCTCGATTCCGTGCCCCTTGTCGCAATTACGGGTAATGTGGCAACCGAAGCTTTAGGACGAGACAGCTTTCAGGAGGTGGACATCGTTTCCATTACCCAGCCGGTTGTAAAGCATAACTTCATGGTAAAGGAAGTATCGGAGCTCGAGCAGACCATAAAGGAAGCCTTCTTAATTGCGAATTCCGGAAGAAAGGGACCTGTGCTTATAGATATTCCAAAGGACGTGCAGGTAAATGAATGCGAGTACGGAGTGGCAGTACTTCCCAGGATGCCGGAGAAAGCGGAGCTTCCCTATGATGAGGAGGCTGCAGTAAAAGCTTCTAATGAAGCGAAGAAGCCCTTTATCTATGCCGGCGGCGGTATTGTTTCTGCCGAGGAGAGGACTATCTTCGGAATTGGCCGAAAAGTTAAATGCCCCTGTTGCCGTAAGTATGATGGGACGGACGGCATTTCCGGATTCTCATCCTTTGAGTCTTGGTCTTGTGGGAATGCATGGCAGCTATCAGGCAGCCAAGGTGCAGTCGGAATGTGACCTGATGATTGCAGTCGGTGTTCGTTTCTCCGATAGAGCGACAGGCAATCTTTCCCGATACACGAAGAACTGTAAGATTATTCATGTGGATATTGATAAAGCTGAACTGGGAAAGAACCTGTCTCCCGATTGCTCCGTACAGGCCAATGTTAAAAAATGGATGAAGTCCATTCTTCCCAAGATTAAGGAAAGAAAGAACCCGGAGTGGTGGAAGGAAATAGATTCTTACCAAGTCGTGAAGAACCCTAAGAAGGACGCTTTTCATCCGAAAAATATTTTGGATACGGTACGAAAGTATACGAAGGATGAAACGGTTGTGGCTACCGATGTAGGACAGCACCAGATGTGGACAGCGCAGTATTATCGCTTTGAGAAGCCAAGAACCTTTCTTACCTCAGGGGGACTCGGAACCATGGGATACGGCTTGGGAGCCGCAATCGGTGCCTGTCTTGCAAAAGACAAAGAGGAAACTCTTTTAATTACCTCGGACGGCTCCTTCTCCATGAACTGCCATGAGCTTTGTACGGCGGTAAAAGAGGGGCTTCCGATTACAATCGTCCTTTTAAATAACCAAGTACTCGGTATGGTTCGACAGTGGCAGACAGCCTTTTTCGGAGAACGCTATTCCGCAACGGTCTTGGATAGAGGGACGGATTTTGTAAAACTTATCGAAGCTTACGGCGGAAAGGGATTTTCCATTCATAAGATTTCAGAGCTGGAAAAGGCCTTAGAGGAAAGAAACAATATTGCAGGACCTGTACCCTTGACTGCCATATTGATAAGGATGAGAAGGTTTTACCGATGATTCCACCCGGAAAGTCAGTGGAAGAAATTATTTTATAAGGAGAAAGCATGAAGAAGTTTACCATTGACCTCTTTGTAAATAACCGTTTCGGTGTTCTGAACCGTATTACCGGTTTGTATTGCAAGAGAGGCTATAATATAGAATCCATTCAGGCAGGACCAACTGAAATTCCGGGTTGTACCAAGATAGAAATCGTTTCCACGGGAGACGAGTATATGCGGATGCAGGTCATTTCTCAGTTGGAAAAGCTCTATGATGTAAGGAAGGTAGAGCTGATGTCTGTAACGGATTTGGAGTAAAACCAAGATTTTATCTATAGGTAAAACAACGTGTAATGCAAGAAGGTAGGGAGACACAGAATCTTCGTGCCGGAAGGCTTCATGATAGAGTGGGAGCGGATGCTCCTTAGGCATCATGGAAGCGAGGGAAAAAAAGCATATTTCTCGGATGAAATTTATCTTTCGAAAAGACTTTTTTTGGCTTCCATCATAATCAAAAAAGGAGAAAGAAAAATGGCTGTAATGTACTATGAGAAGGATTGTGATCAGACACTGTTAAAGGGGAAAAAGGTAGCGATTATTGGATATGGTTCTCAGGGACATGCTCATGCTTTGAACTTACGGGATAGTGGCGTGGATGTAATTATCGGTCTCTATGAAGGTTCAAAAATCCGCAGCAAAAGGCAAAGGAAGACGGATTTACCGTTCTCAATACCGATGAAGCTACAAAAGCAGGCGGATATCATCATGATTTTTGGTCAATGATGAGAAGCAGGCAAAGCTTTACAAGGAGCAGATTTCCGGAAACCTTAGTGCAGGAAAGACGATTGCTTTTTGCACACGGCTTCAACATTCACTACCATGCTATCGTTCCTCCAACAGATGTAAATGTCATCATGGTGGCACCTAAGGGACCGGGACACACCGTTCGTTCCCAGTACGTGGACGGAAAGGGAGTACCTTGCCTTGTAGCTTGCGAGCAGGATCCTTCCGGAAACTCTATGAATATTGCAAAGGCCTATGCTGCGGCTATCGGCGGAGCAAGAGGCGGAATACTGGAAACAACATTTAAGGAGGAAACAGAGACCGATCTTTTCGGTGAGCAGGCAGTGCTTTGCGGCGGTGTATGTGCACTTATGGAGGCCGGCTTCAATACTCTTGTAGAAGCAGGTTACAAGCCGGAAAATGCCTATTTCGAATGCGTACATGAGATGAAGCTGATTGTAGATTTGATTTTCAATGCCGGCTTTGAAGGCATGCGTTATTCCATTTCCGATACTGCGGAGTATGGAGACTATACAGCAGGCCCGAAGGTTATCGGAGAGGAAGCAAAGGCTGCCATGAAGAAGATTTTAGCGGATATTCAGGACGGAAGCTTTGCAAAGGATTGGATTTTGGAGAACCAGGCCGGAAGACCCCATTTCCTTGCGATGAGAGAGGCAAAGTTGAACAATCTGGTTTCCGAGACCGGAAGGGACCTTCGTAACAAGATGGGATGGAAGCAGGTTCAGGATTTGGATCAGGCGAGATAAAAATATTTTACTTTAAGTAGTAGAAGGTATTTTGATAATGTCTACGATTAGCTTCGAAAAGAGGCTTATCGTAGACAATCAAAAAAACTTAGGGATTTGTGAATCTGAAATAAAAAGATTAGCAGGAAGAAGGGGAAAATGGAACTTACGCTGGACAGAGTTTATCAGGCGGCTCATGTACTTAAGCCGGTAATCAATAAGACGGATCTTGTGCATGCGACAAGAATTGAGGCAGATTGTGACCTGTATTTAAAGACGGAGAATCTACAAAAATACCGGTTCTTTCAAGATTCGAGGTGCCTATTTTAAGATATCCACCCTTTCCGAGGAGGACAAGAAGAAAGGTGTAGTGGCTTGCTCTGCCGGGAAACCATGCACAGGGCGTGGCACTTGCGGCGACCAAGGCCGGTACCAAGTCTACCATTTTCCTCCCTGCTATTGCTCCAATTTCCAAGGTGGAAGCAACCAGAAATTATGGAGCGGAAGTGCGCATGATTGACGGTGTCTATGATGATGCCTATAACGCTGCGGTAGAATACCAGAAGGAAAGCGGTGCGGTTTTTATCCACCCCTTTAATGATATTGATGTTATGGCCGGGCAGGGTACCATCGGAATGGAAATCATGGAACAACTGGAGGATGCGGATGCCGTTGTAGTTCCGGTCGGTGGAGGAGGGCTCATTTCCGGTGTATCTTTCGTAATCAAAAAAATTAAACCCGAAATGTAAAGTCTACGGTGTGCAGGCACAGGGCGCGGCTTCCATGGTACAGGCGGTAGCGGATAGGAAGCTGGAAAGCTTGGAAGAGGTGCATACCTTTGCAGATGGTATTGCCGTAAAATCTCCCGGAAACTTAAGCTACGAAATGGTAAGAGAGTATGTGGATGAACTGGTTACCGTCAGTGATGATGAGATTGCCGCTGCAATTTTGACGCTCATGGAAAAGCAGAAGATTGTCTCGGAGGGAGCCGGTGCGGTTTCCGTTGCGGCAGTTCTCTTCAATAAGCTTCCGCTTAAAGGGAAAAAGGTGGTTTGTATCATTTCCGGCGGAAATATTGATGTAAATATTCTTTCCCGTGTTATCAGTCGCGGTCTTTTTAAAGACAGGAAGAAAGGCATCTCTGACCCTTTCTCTTTTGGATAAACCAGGACAATTGGAAGAAGTTTCCCGTATTATTGCGGAGCTTGGTGCGAATGTTACAAAAGTCGATCACAATATGAATGTGGAGGATTCGGATATCAACGGTTGCTATTTGACATTAAGGATTGAAACACGAGATTTTAAGCATATAGAAGAAATTAAGAAGCGCTTTCGTGAGGAAGGGTTTTTGTTGGTGTAGGAAAGTGTATTAGATAGGAGGGTAGATGACCGGTGCAGATGCAATTGTAAGGTGTTTGGAGCTGGAAGAGGTTAGCTACGTTTTCGGTTATCCCGGTGTAGCAATTTGTCCTTTTTTTGACAGTTTGGAAAATACGGATATAAAAAGTATCCTGGTTCGTACGGAGCAAAATGCGGCACATGAAGCAAACGGTTATGCTAGAATCAGCGGAAAACCCGGCGTTTGTGCGGTAACTTCCGGGCCCGGAGCGACGAATGTGATTACCGGGATTGCGACTGCCTTTGCGGACAGCATTCCCTTATTGTGATAACGGGTCAGGTGGAAAGTCGTCTACTAGGCTCGGATGTCTTTCAGGAGGCGGATATTTGCGGTGCATCGGAATCGTTTGTAAAATACAGCTACACTCTTCGGAACGCGGAAGAAATTCCGAAGGTCTTTAAAGAGGCTTTTCATATCGCGATGACAGGACGAAAAGGTCCGGTCTTAATCGATATTCCCATTGATGTACAGAAGGCAAGCCTTAGGGAAATTTCAGTATCCGGATGATTTAAAGATGCGTACCTATAAACCCACAGTGCAAGGCAATCCGGTACAGATTAAGCGTCTGTTTCAACGTCTTCTCAGTGTAAAAAAACCGATTCTTTGTGTGGGAGGCGGTGTACATTTAGCGGGGGTTTCTGAAAAGGTAAGGGACTTTTCTCACAAATTTAATATCCCTGTGGTAAGCACCATGATGGGGCTCGGCACTATGCAGGATCAGGATCCGCTGTACTTCGGCATGGTTGGAAACAACGGAAGGTCTTACGGAAATAAGGCTATGAATAGAGCGGAGCTTATCATCATGATGGGGGCAAGAGTGGCTGATCGCTCTATAAGCCAGCCGGATTTAATTACGGAAAATAAAACCTTGGTACATATTGATGTGGATCCTGCGGAAATCGGGAAAAATGCCGGTCCGGAGATTCCTTTGGTAGGAGATCTTTCCAGTGTACTGGATAGTCTTCTTCATGTGGAAGCGGAGCTTTCCTATCCGGATTGGATGGAGGAATTAAATGGCATTAAAGAGGAGACGGAGCTTCTTATAGAAAAAAAGAAAAAAGGAGGAAATGAACTCTACTTTTGTAAACCCGCATTATTTCCTAAGGGAACTGAATCTGGCATTACAAGATGATGCTATCTATGTAGCGGATGTGGGGCAGAATCAGCTATGGTCCTGCAAGCATTATAAAATGAAGAATGGACGTTTCTTAACTTCAGGCGGTATGGGAACCATGGGCTATTCTCTTCCTGCGGCAATCGGAGCTTATTTTGCGGAAAAGGAGAATGCTTACTTAGAGGATAGAAAGAATAAAAAGGAAATTATTGCCGTCATGGGAGACGGTGCATTTCAGATGAGCCTTATGGAGCTTGCTACTCTTCGCCAATATAATGCACACGTGAAAATTATTGTTTTTTTCATAATGGTGTTCTCGGTTTGGTAAGACAGTATCAAAAGACAGCATATAAGGAGCATTATTCCATGATTGACTTAAGCGGGAATCCGGATTTGTCTCTGCTTTCCAAGGCATATGGTCTTTCCTATTTCTCCATAAAAGAGAATAAAGAAGTAAAGGATGGTCTTCAAGCCTTTTTAGATAAAGAGGAAAATGGAATCTTGGAAGTCTTTTGTAGGTATGGAGGAGACGGCCTGATGAAGAGAATTTATTCTGTATTGGTAGAGAACCGCTCCGGTGTTTTGGGCAAAGGTTGCAGGACTGTTTTGGAGGCGATGCTTTAATATTGATTCCTTGACCGTAGGAGAGACGGAAGACAGTGCGGTTTCCAATATGGTCATTGTTTCCAGCGGGGAAGAGCGAACCTTAGAACAGGTGGAAAAACAACTGAACAAAAAGCTCGACATAATTAAAGTGCGAACCTTTAATGAAAAATCAGGGACTTTGCAGGAACTTCTATGGTTAAGCTTCGCTATAAAAGAGATAACCGGAAGGATATTATGGAAAATTGCCAGATTTTAGGGGGCGAAAATTGCAGAGCTTGGTCATTCACAGATGATTATTGAAATGTGTGATACACTCTGAAAGGATCAGTATGTTTTTAGATACCCCTAAAGTCGGTCAGTATTTTGGAATGTGCTCGTACAGGGACTCTTGCGATGCTTAAGATTTCCGAGAGTGAAAATAAGTAAAAAGAGTATGGAAATACTTGTTTTACAACACTAATTTTGGCATAATATAGCAGAATTGTGTTTTCTTTAGTAAAGGAGAGTAATATGAAAGTTATATCAACAAGCAATGCACCTGCAGCTATCGGACCCTATTCACAGGGCTTTGTAGTTGGGGAATTTAGTGATTTCTTCCGGACAGATTCCGGTAAATCCCTGAAAACGGAGAAATTCCGGCAGATATTGCAGCACAGGCTGAGCAGAGCTGTAAGAATGTAAAGGCAGTTATTGAAGCAGGTGGAAGTGATATTTCCAAAAGTTGTTAAAGACCACTTGTTTCTTGGCTGATATGGCTGATTTTGCTACTTTTTAACAGTGTGTATGAGAAGCATTTTTACCTCTAAGCCGGCCCGCTCCTGTGTAGCGGTAAAGACCCTTCCGAAGAATGTACTTTGTGAGATTGAGGCTATAGCAGAGCTGTAAATGAAATTTTATACCTATAATTACCTTTTAAGCAGAATAGAGGTGACCAATTGGGTGCAGATTTTTCATTGTTTTGGCCACTTCGGTTTTGTTTTTTTGGTGTTTTTAAATACTAAAGAAAAAACAAAGCAAGTACAGGGAGCTTTCCCTGATTGCTTTGTTTTTGGTATTAATAATGATAGGAATTCGGATTAATGATATCCAGATCCATAAAGCGATTGATAATGGTTATGGAACAGCTCTGAAACTGATAGAGGAATTGTCGGAAACCATGGATACCCCCAAGGAAGACATCGTTATCAATACACAAGCTGCCCGGGACGGAGCAATTATTCGAGTTCCGGAAGAGAAGTATTACAGAGTGATTTACGCGGATGGGAATATACTTTTGGAGAAGATGGAACTTTATCATCCCCAAATTGAAATTATAGATGCGGAGCCAAATTCATGATTTTATCCTATACCAATATTGCTATAAAGCTTGCATTGGGCTTAATCAGTTTAATCATAGTCATTAACATTACCGGAAAAGGAAACCTTGCACCTTCCTCCGCTATTGATGCGGTGCAGAACTATGTTTTGGGTGGAATTATCGGTGGCGTAATTTACAATAACAATATCAGTATTCTGCAATATCTTGTTATTTTGATGATCTGGATTTGCCCTGGTATTGAGCATGAGGTGGTTAAAGACCAATAGCTCTTTCTTTAAGGTGGCGATTGATGGTAAACCGGTTGTGCTGATTTCCAGAGGAAAGCTCGATACGGAGGCCTGCAGAACTGCAGGTCTTACTGCACATGAAGTGATGTTTAAGCTAAGAAGTAACGGAATTTACAGTATTAAAACGGTAAAACAGGCGGTGTTGGAACAAAATGGACAGTTGATTATTGTGCAGGCCGGAGAAGAGAACCCCCGTTTTCCTTTAATTACAGACGGAACCATCCAATTACAGGCATTGGACAGTATCGATAAAACGGAAGAATGGCTTATGGAAAAACTGAAGGAACAGGATGTGGAAAATATTTCGGATGTTTTCCTTGCCGAATATGAAAACGGCAATTTGAATTTGGTGAAATACTAGTCAGGAGGGACAGTATGAAATGTAGTTTTTGCGGGACAGAGGTGGATGAAAAGCAAAGATTTTGTCCTAATTGCGGTCTGCTTCTGGACTTAAGCTTTACACCTTATTCTGTAAAGGATATTGAGAAGCCTCAGGAAAAGAGAGAAGAACCGGAATTCCTTCGTCAGAAGAGGGAATATCAGGAAAGTCTGGATAAAGAAGAAGCGGAAGTAACAGTAGATTCACAAGTTGTAGAAGAAGCGGAAGTAACGGAAGAAGAGGTTGAAGAAACAGAAAAAGTTTGACAAGCAGGCAGTGTCAGAAGACACGGAAGTAACAGAAGAAGCAGAAGCGACTGAGAGAGCAGAAAAGCTTGACGATCAGGCAGTGTCAGAAGAAGCAGAAGCAATAGAAGAGTCAGAATTAGAAGAGGAAGCAAAGCGGACAAAAGAGTCAGAATTAGAAGAGGAAGCAAAGGGACAAAAAGAATCAGAAGTAGAAAAGGAAGCAAAGCTGACAGAAGAGTCTGAAGTAGAAGAAAAAGTAAAGCTGACAGAAGAGTCTGAAATAAAAGAGGAAGTGGAACTGACAGAAGAGTCGAATGTTGATAAGAATTCGGAACCGGGAAATGATTCGGAAGAGACAGAAGAATCTAAGCTGGCGGAAGAGGACGTAGAGGCGGATAAAAGCAGAAGAGGTAAAAGCAGGTAGACAATATAGAAGCTTCGGAACCAGAGTTTGTAAACGGCTATGATGATGCTGCATATTCGGCACTTTTTAGATGAGGAGTCGGAGCTTTCTGACGATACTTTTGATGAGGTCTTTTCTGATGGCTCTGATGAAATCTTTGACGATGAAGTAGAAGAGGATTCGGAAAAAGACTTTGTTAAAGACTTTACTGTTCTTTTCGAGGCGGGAAGAAGTTCTTCAAGATATGTCCGATGACAAAAATAGTAACGGATAAATCTTTTGAAAAATTTGAATGATATAAATTCTTTGGAAAAAGGAAGAGGAAGAAAAAGTGAAATAAAAAAGTACGGAGGAAGATTTAGCGGAAGAGTCGTTTTCTCCCTGATGCTAAGATTTTCTCATTCAGGAGAAAAAAAGGATGAGGAAGATTTTTCGAGAAATTCCGATGACCCGGATGATTTCAGAGATAGATCATCTATTCCGCCTACATCGATGAAGGAGCTGAAATCAGGTCTTCCCAGTAAAAAGATTATTGCGTGCACCGCAGCTGTTGCAATACTTGGCTTTGCCGGTATTAACTATCTGAATTCACCGAAGGTTCGTTATGATTCTTTCTTGAAAAAGGGAGAGCAGTTCATAAAAAGGAGAAAAAAATATAGTGAGGCCGTAGAGAGCTTGGAAAAGGATAAGAGCAGTTTTCCAGCTGGATGCAAGATATTATCTGTTGCTGTCTGAAGCACAGAAAAATGCCGGTAAGCATGAGGATGCCATTGCCAGCCTTCTAGAAGGACAAAAGCATTTTTCCGATAATCAGGAGCTGAAGGATGCTTTAAACCTCTTAGATCCAAAGCTTAGCAGTGATATTCGTGAAGAACTGTATCATGATTCCTTTGAAATCAAGCTGGAAAGCAGTTCCGGCGGGAAGATTATCTATAGCCTATCAGGAGGAAAAGAAGATATTTCCCAAGCGGAGTATACAGGGCCGATTGCGATTAAGAGAAACGGAAGCTATACTCTGATGGCTTATGGACTGGCTTCTGATGGAGCAAGAGGCGAACTTTATACTAAAAAGCTTTTACGGTGGATTTGGATAAAGAAAAAATATCATCTTTCCTCCTTTGTGGACTTGGATGGCGGAAAAGGGTATATAGATGAAAAATGGTGACCAAGCTATCGGTTGGACTCTCATAGATAATGCATATTACTATTTCAATGAAAATGGAATTATGCAGACCGGTTTCCTAGAGTTGGACGGAGAAAAATACTATCTGGACAGTGATGGAAAAATGCATACCGGCCGTTTGGATTTAGATGGAAAGAGCTATTACTTTGATGAGCAGGGACATATGGTTCGAGATGCATGGATTGAGAATCGGTACTATGTTGATGAAAATGGAGAAATGCTTAAAAATCAGTCCAATAGTGACGGAATCTATTTTGATCAAAACGGAAATCGCTCTTTTGATGCAAAGGCTTTATATGAAGAACACCCGGACAGCATTTTGGCCATTGTAAGCAAAGACAGAAAGAAGGATGGAAATAAGTACATCTTTAAGGCTAAGGTATATTATCAGAAAAAGAATGGACGTCCGAGCGGTGATCCTGCTTATGAAACGGAGATTGTGCTTGCAGAGAATGCTATGATGCACTATCTGGATGAAAACCTAGAGAACATTACAGCAAAGGACGCTGTTTCCTTCCTTCCGAATTTATACTTACAAGAAATTGTGCAGGACAAGGATGGAGTCATCACAAGATTTGGATTTGTTCTTGGAGAGAGGCGTGGATAATGGATTTAAAGCAATGGATTATTCCCTTTCTGCTCCTTTCCTTTCTCTTTATTGTTATTCTGACTGTGATTCTTTATCGCATTATGTGGATGCGCTTGAACGCAATTATTAAAAAGAACAAGGAGCAGGAGAAAATTCAAGAGAGCAAGGAAAAAGGAAGATATTCAAGTAAGAGAAACAGTGCAGGAAAAGCTCGAAAAAGCAAGAACCGGAAGAGTCGTAAATGAGGTACTATTCTCTTTTTGCGAGATACTTGGATTAAGAACGAGATACCGTATGCTGCATCAACAATACTCTTATAATGAAAGAAAGGGGTTGTAAAAAATCAAAATAATTTTCTAAGCAATATAGGTCTAAACTTGGGGCACGCTCTCGCTAGCTTCGCCACGTAACGGATACTAAGCGAAAAACTGCGTTTCTCTTGTTTTTCGCAAGTACCGACGGGCTCAGACTACCCCCGCATTCAGACCTATATTGCAAAGAATTCCTTTATTATTTTGATTTTTTTACAGCCCCTTTTCAAGCTATACAGCCGGCTGGTATCTATTCTATTCACTATTGTTAAAGTAATATCTAAGTAAAACTAAAAATTTTATTGCTTCTTGAAAGAAATATTACCTTCATCGTCCATTTCATCGATGATTGCCAGGCTATAGACATCAAAGCCCATCTCGCGGAGTTCTTTTCCTCCGGACTGGAATCCCTTCTCAATTGCAATACCGATGCCGGCAATATTTGCCTCTGCCTGTCCGCAGATATCAATGAGCCCGCGCATTGCTTTACCTACGGCTAAGAAATCATCAATAAGAAGAACCGTATCGTCTTTAGTCAAAAATTTCTTGGAAAGAGTTACGGTAAAGTCTTTACCGTAGGTGAAAGAATGAACTGTAGAGGTGTAGAGCTCCCGTCAAGATTTTTTTACTTTTTGCTTTTTGCAAATACAACCGGGACTTTAAAATACTGTGCAGCCAGACAGGCAAGTGCAATGCCCGAAGCCTCTATCGTAAGAATCCTTGTAATGCCTTTATCTTTAAATCTTTCAAAGAATTCCTTACCCAATTGTTCCAGCAGGCTTACATCCAATTGGTGATTCAAAAAAAGCTGTCCACCTTTAAAATGTTTCCCGGTCTAACTTGACCATCTTCTTTAATTCGCTCTTCCAACAACCTCATTTGACTCTCCATCCTTTCAAAAAAGCACTTGTGTACAATCTGCAAGTATAGTAAAACTTAAGCAAGTTTGCCTATATCCTAATGCAAAAATAAAGAAAAAGAAAGAGTAAAAAAAGAATCTATTATAAATTATTATAAAAATAGAATTATCGTATGTTTTTGAGTATTTAAATCAAGATAGAAGAAAGGGAGCAAAGAATTTTTATGGAAAAAAATTACATCTACCGGCAGGATATGATACTGTTTTGGAAGAATTTGCGAAGAAGAATAATGTGGCTTTTTGAGACTGCGTTTTATAACCTGATGGATTTTATTCAATTAAAAGATTATTCTTTTCATTCAGTAAAAAGTCCTGGTTGAGAATCCGGATTCCTATTTAGAGGAAGGAACAGAGATTGAGGAGTCGGAGATTCTTTTAGCTTATATGGAAAGCTTCGGAGAAAATACGGTCGGTGCGAAAGTTTATGGATATTATAAGAGGGAAAAATGCATTTCTTGCGCTCGAAATAGAGTATGACAATCCTCTAAGTTGCTGGGAGATTCTTAGTATGTTTCAGAGAAAAAAATACCTTCCATGGAAGTGAAGAATGGAGAACTTTATCTTTTTTATGTGCATAATCTGCAGGAAACGGATACAAGTCCGGATGGATTTCCTCATATCAGAGAGCTTTCAGAGGTAGAAGAGAAGTATACGAAGGCCGGATACTTTGAATCGATTTATCTTGAGGAAGAAGAGGAATGGGAGGATTAATCATTAATCCTCCCATTTTTTTAAGCTTATACTTTTTAAGCTAAAACTTTCTTAAAATAATTTCTTATTCCGGAAACCTGATAGAGGGATCCAAGACAAAGGAGAAGTGTATTGCCGTCTCCATTTTTAACTTTTCAAAATTCCAATCCAAGCCTGCTTCGGCACTTTCCGGGATAAAGATTTCTCCATCATATTCTTTCTCCCATTGCGATTTTAGAGTGCTTACATTTAAACCTCGCTTGTCATCTACCTGAAAGAAGGTAAAGCTTAGACTGTTGTTCTTTAATATCCTGAGCATTTCCATATAATTTTTATCTGCCATAACGGAGAAAAAAACCCTTTTCTTGTATCCCGGAAAAAGCATTTCAATTGAGCGAACCAAAGCGGTTACGGCCTGAGGATTATGAGCACCGTCCAAAACAATAAGAGGATTCTTACTTAAGATTTCAAATCGTCCCTTCCATTCCACCGAATATAAGCCAAGTTTTACAGCTTCTTCCGAAATCTTGTAGCCCTGTGCTTTTAAACAATCTACGGCATCACAAATGACCATGGCATTGTCCAGCTGAAAATCACCGAGAAGGGAAAGTGCATAGTCATTACGCTCGCGATAGCTGAAATATTGATATCCGTTTTCCAGAAAAAAAGGAGAAGAATGCAGATGTCGACTGTCAGTAAGAATTAGTTTTGCTTCTTTTTCTTTTGCAACCTTCCGGATTACCTCCAGGACAGATTTCACCTGTCGTAAAACGACAACGGGACGGTTTTTAGCAATAATGCCCGCTTTTTCTCCGGCAATCTTTTCCAAGCTTTTTTTCCAAGGAGGGCAGTATGTTCCAGTCCGATATGGGCAATAATAGCAAGAAGCTTATCCTCGATCACATTGGTAGAATCCAGACGTCCACCAAGTCCTACTTCTAAAAATCAGGAAATCAACCTTCTCTCGTTGAAATATAAGAATGCAAGAGCGGTTAAAAAGGTCAAAATCATTGGGCTTATTCTCCATGAAATGAAGCTCTTCGTGGATGCGTTTTGCATACGTAAGCAGATTCTCATCTTCGATTTCTTTTCCGTCTATTGTAAAGCGCTCATTCACTCTTTCAAGATGAGGAGAAATATATGAGACCTGTCTTATAAGATGCGAGACTGAGTATATTTTTGCAAGCTTATGCAAATGGAACCCTTTCCATTGCTTCCGGCTACATGAATACATCGAAGAGAGCGTTCCGGATTCCCTAATCTTCTTAAGAGCTCTTTTAAGGGAGAAAAAATCACGTTCCATATAAGAGGGAGAATCCGGTTTATGCTTGGTACTTTCCTCTATGTCGGATGTCCCGAGAGCTTCCATACACTCTTCCCAGGTCATGAATTCAACTCCGTCACACGAAACCTTTTCTCAAGAAGTAAAACCATAAACTGAATGGTAAAGAATTGCATAGCGCCGTTAATTCCCACCTGAATCAATCTGGTCAGCATGATGGGAAGAAGAGGTGAGCCGGAGTTGATGGAAATCCATAAGCTGTTTAAGAGAAGACTGCAAACAAGCTGGGTTAGAAGAACGGCAAGAAAGATAGAAAGACTGCTCTTGTTGCGTTTTAAAATTGTAGCAAAAATAAAGGCGGAGAGGGCAATGGAGAAGGTATATCCCGGGAAATAGGGGTAGCTGGATAAAGCAAGACTACCGATAATATCGGCAAGAGCAGCCACTGTCACTGACTCCCATGTACCGAAATACAATGCGGCAAAAAGCATCGGGATGAAACCGAAACCGATTCGGATATTCCATGCATTAATGGAAAATATTCTGGTAAGAACTACTTGTAAAGCGATAAGCATGGAAAGTGTAATCATTTTTTTCGTTGTTGAGTTTTGTAAATCCATAATTCGTCCCCTTTTTCAATAAAAATTGAAGATACGACTGCATAGTATCTTAGACGACCGCGTTTGTAAAGGATAAATCTCTACAGATTATAAGTAAGTGTTTTTTGCGCTGTAAAAAATACTATTCCCGCTTTTTCAGTACTTGTAAAACTGTTATATCAGGAATAAACTAAACAAGTTTTAATTAGGAGGAATGTGTATGAAATTAATTCGGCAAACTCTATGGATTATATTTTTTTCACTTTCATAGGTGAGATTTTGAATAAACTTTTACCTCTCCCTGTTCCTGCAGGGGTTTACGGTTTGGTTTTAATGCTTATTTTTAATGAGAGGTCTTATTCGTCTGGACGAAGTGGAGGTTGCGGGGGATTTTCTTCTGGAAACAATGAGTATCATGTTTTTTTACCCGCTGCAGTGGGAATTATGACTGTAACCAAGCTTTTGCTCCCGGTTCTCTTACCTTATACGGTAATTATTTTCTTTTCCACGTTTCTTGTAATTTCCGTCACGGGTCTCTCTGCAGAGTTTATTCTTCGCAGAACGGAATCAAAGGAAGATAAGTTGAAGGAAAAGCTTTCAGCGGAAGTAGCTATGGACAAGAAAGAAAAGCAGAAAGAGGAGCTGGTATCTTTGCTTCTTGAAGATGCAAAAAGCGGTTTAAAGGATTTGGAGGGATAAGAAATGAAAGAATTGATTTTTAGCTCGGAGCATTTCGGCTTCGTACTGAGTATCTTTATTTTTCTTCTTTCGATACAGATTAAAGTGAAGTTTAAATCGGAGCTTTTAAATCCTCTACTTCTTTCCACAATCATTATCGTGGCAATATTGGTTTTATTTCGAATTCCTTATAAGGAGTATCAGAAAGGAGCAGATCTGTTAAGTTATTTTTTTGACACCGGCAACAGTCTGCTGGCCATTCCGCTTTATAAGCAGATATCTCTTTTGAAAAACAATTTTAAAGCTGTTTTTTTAGCGTTTTACTTGGAACACTTACTTCTTTGGGAAGCATTCTGTTTTTGGGACTTCTGTTTCGACTTAAATCGGAACATATTTTTTTACTTTACTTCCGAAGTCTATTACGACAGCAATCGGAATAGGGGTTTCCGAGGCAAGCGGTGGCTATGTAAATCTCACCGTTGCTGCCATCGTGATTACCGGTATTTTTGGGAAGCATACTTTCCGATTTGATTTTTTTCGAATTCTTCCGATTCGTCATCCTATTGCAAAAAGGTCTTGCGCTGGGAACCGGATCCCATGCTATCGGCACGGCAAAGGCTTTGGAATATGGAGAGGTGGAAGGCGCTATGTCTTCTCTTGCAATTGTCTTAGCGGGAATATTTACGGTTATCTTTGTACCCATCATAACGGCAGTATTTTTCTAAAAACGGATATTTAAAGAAGTTATCCATTTTTGTAAGAAAAAGAGAGGTTCTTTTTTTCATACTTTGTTAAAAATAAAAAGAACTGAATTTCTACAAACTTATGGGGGAGAAGAATGAAAAAGAATATACGAATTGCCTTTTATTTTACTTTTTGTTTTCAGCTATTTTTTTGTTTTTAAGGGCTTTGCAGACGGTCCCGATTTGGACGACAAGCAGGCGGTGCTTTCCGGACCGGGAATGAACCTTGGGAAGGGAGAACAAGAACAGTCTTCCGTAAATGTACCGGAGTCGGCTTTCCAAGTTTACTCCGGCGTCTTATCAGGGGAAGAGATTCCTTTGCCTTCCGACTATGCTTTTTCTTCTTATGAATTTTACGGCTATAATGAGCTGTCCTCCGACTTGATGAAATTAAAAGAGACTTATCCGACTATGCAGTTGGATTCTCTCGGAAAAAAACGGTAGATGGCAGAGAACTGTACTGGTAATTGTTGGGAATCCGAATGCTCCTAAGAAAAATCTTGGTTCATGCAGGGATTCATGCACGAGAATACATAGTTTGTAAAGTGGCTATGCGACAAATAGCAAGTCTTTTGGAGATGCAAAAGACAGGGAAAACATATGGAGGTAAGTCTATAGCGCAGATGCTTGAAAATACCTGTATTCATTTCGTTCCTATGGTAAATCCGGACGGAATTTCTCTTGTGCAGTACGGGATAGGCGGTATAGGATCGGAAGCATTGCGTGCTTCCATTATGGATATGGCTAAGAGGGAAAAATGTAACGGATTATGCAAAGTTATTTTCGTCTCTGGAAAAAATAATGCAAGAGGTGTAAACCTCAATAAGAATTTCGATGCCAATTGGGAACAAACAGTAGATCGCAAAGGCTATCCGTCTAAGGATGAGTATAAGGGAAGTGCCGCAGAGTCTGAAATGGAATCCAAGGCACTGGCTGATCTGCAACGCAAGGAGAATTTTAAATGTACCTTAAGCTATCATACTCAAGGTGAAGTAATTTACTGGTATTTTGGGGAGGGCTCCTATGTCAATGACGCCAGAAGATTAGCGGAAATTGTACATAAGAACTCCAACTATGCCATAATAGATTATTATAATGAGAATCATGCGGGCGGATTTAAGGATTTTACGGAAAGAAAACTGAATGTTCCTTCGGTAACAATAGAGTGCGGAAAAGGAACAAGTCCTGTTCCGGAACAGCAGATTGATAAGATTTGGAAGGAACAAAAGGGCATTTTACCGGATCTTTTGTTTGACTATTCAAAAATAAGTTTTCTTGCTTCAAGAAAGGAAATAGTATGGCAAAAGAATTATGGAGAGCGGGGAATATGCTCTACCCTGTTCCGGCGGTCTTGGTGAGCTGCCAAAATAAAGCGGGAGAGAGCAATATGATAACCATTGCATGGACGGGTACGGTATGCTCAGACCCTCCCATGCTTTCCATATCTGTACGAAAAAATAGAGCATCTCATTCAATGCTTATGGAAACGGGGGAATTTGTTGTAAATCTCCCTACCGAAGGAATGGTGAAGGAGCTGGATAAGGCGGGAGTTCTTTCCGGGAAAAATGTCAATAAATGGGAGCTTCTCCATTTGCATCCCGAAAAAGGCAAGCACTGTATCCGTGCCTTTAATTTCCGAATGTCCCGTGAATATTGAATGTAAGGTAGAGCAGGTTTTAGAGCTGGGAAGCCACGATATGTTTTTAGGAAAAGTTATGGCGGTTCATGTTGAGAGCAGTTTGCTGGATACAAAAGGACGTCTGCAGCTGGAAAAAGCAAAACTCCTAAGCTATTCTCACGGACAATACTATTCTTTGGGGAAATGTATCGGAAGCTTCGGCTTTTCCGTGAGAAAGAGGAAATAGTTTAGTTCCGTGCTTTAGAAGTAATAATTATGATAAATAAATCTATGCCGGCACGAATGAAAAAAGATTCGTGTCGGCATTTTCCATAAAAAGAAATACATAGATAATTTAATTCTCTTTGTGGTATAATACCTTGATTAAAAGCGATATTAGGTATATAAGTGCTTTGTCGGGGGAGACTCGAAGGAAGTCTTGTATTAGAAAGCAGGAGGAGAAGATGGCAGAGGAGAATCGTTCTTTTACGGATGAGAGTACGAATTTAGAGCCGGAGTCCAAGAATTTTATTGAGAATTTTATTGATGAGGATTTAAAAGAGGGAAAAGTAAAGGAAATCAAAACTCGTTTCCCCCCGGAACCGAACGGCTATTTACATATTGGACACGCAAAGTCTATTTTACTAAACTACGGTATCGCGCAGGAATACAACGGTACCTTTAATTTGCGTTTTGATGATACGAATCCTGTAAAAAGAAAAAGACCGAGTTTGTCGATAGTATTCGTAAGGATGTGGAATGGCTCGGAGCAGATTTTGAAAACAGGATGTTTTTTGCATCGGATTATTTCCCCATTATGTATGAAAAGGCGGTTTTTTTGATTCAAAAAGGAAAGGCCTTTGTAGATGATTTAACTGCTGAGGAGATTAAGGAATATCGCGGAGATTATAATACTCCCGGTAAGGAAAGTCCTTATCGCAATCGTTCAATAGTAGAAAACCTTCGTTTATTTACCGAAATGAAGGAAGGAAAATATCAGGACGGAGAGAAGACTCTTCGTGCAAAGATTGATATGGCCAGCCCCAATATCAATATGCGTGATCCGATTCTCTACCGCGTATCTCACATGAGCCATCACAATACAGGAGATGAGTGGTGTATTTATCCCATGTATGATTTTGCGCACCCTATCGAAGATGCGGTAGAGGGAATCAGCCATTCCCTTTGTACTTTAGAATTTGAGGATCACAGACCGCTGTATGACTGGGTGGTGCAGGAGTGTGAGTTTCCCTTCCCGCCGAGACAGATAGAGTTTGCAAAGCTATACCTGACCAATGTAGTAACAGGAAAGCGTTATATTAAAAAAAGCTCGTAGAAGATAAGATAGTAGACGGTTGGGACGATCCCTCGACTGGTAACCATTGCCGCTTTTAAGAAGAAGGGGGCTATACAAAAGGAAAGTTTGGCACAGTTTGTGAAGCTTTCCGGTATTTCCAAGGCGCAGTCTTCCAGTGACTATTCCCTTTTTAGAGTACTGCATTCGTGAGGATTTGAAATTAAAGAAACCTCGTTATATGGCGATTCTTGATCCGATTAAGCTAGTTATTGATAACTATGAGGGCGAGGGAGAAATCCTCAGCATTCCGAATAACTTGGAGAATGAAGATTTAGGCGAGAGAGAAGTCCATTTTTTTCTAAAAGAGCTTTATATCGAAAGAGACGACTTTATGGTAGATCCGCCCAAGAAGTACAAGAGACTTACCATGGAAAAATGAAGTTCGTCTTATGGGGGCCTATTTTGTGAAGGCAGTTTCCTATGAATGTGATGAAGAAGGAAATGTTACGGTTGTGCATTGCACTTATGATCCCGCGACAAAGTCCGGTTCCGGATTTAGCGAGAGAAAAGCCAAGGGAACGATTCATTGGGTAGATGCAAAAACTGCTTTTTACTGCCGAGGTTCGTCTTTATGAGCAGCTGATTGATGAGGAAAAAAAGGAAAAACTGAATGCAGACGGAAGCCTGAATTTTAACCCGAATTCTCTTACAGTAAAGAACTGTTATCTAGAGAAGATTTTGGAATCTGCGGAGCCTTTGGAAAGCTTCCAATTTGTTCGAAACGGTTATTTCTGTGTGGATTGTAAGGATTCCACAGAAGGACATCCTATATTTAACAGAATTGTATCTTTGAAATCGAGTTTCAAAGTAAATTAACATAGAGGTGTTCATTGAAATATATTAACCGAAGTATATTTATCAATGTTAATTAAATCATCTTTTCATAAAGGATGTAAGGAGGAAGAACATGGCAAAAAAATTTGGTTCTCTGGTATTTTTGGCTGCTGTTGCAGGCGCTGCTGCAGGCGTGGTTTCCTATCTTTATAAGTATCAGAAATTCTCAGAGGAAGTGGATCAGGATTTTACGGATGTCGTGGATTCTGCAATGGAGGTGAAGGATTCTGCAAAACGTTCTTATACGATTTTAAAGGATTCCAGAACAAAGGAAGATTTTAAAGCGGTAGCGAAGGATCTCGGTTTTGCGGCAAAGAATCTTGCTATGGATACCAAGAACCTTGCCGTTGATGCAGGAAAGGATGCATATAAGGCAGTTCGTGAAGCCTTTGATAAGAAGAAAAAGTGAGTTCATGGATGATGAAGAATCCGTCGACAGCGAAGATGTGGATGTGGAGTTTTACTACGATGATGATGTAGTGGACAGTAAAGAGAACAAAGAAGTTCAGGACGAGAATACCGGAAACGCTGACACAAAGAAGTTGGAAGATTCCGTGAAAGAAGAAGGATCCGGTCTTGTTGTTACGGAAGAGGTGTAAGATGGAAAAGATAACGAGTTTTACCATTGATCATACCCGTCTTTTTTTCCGGGAGTTTATGTATCAAGAAAAAGACAAGGTTGGAACGGAGATTGTAACAACCTTTGACTTACGCTTTACGAAGCCGAATACGGAGCCTGCAATGGAAAATGCGGCAATGCATGCCATAGAGCATCTTGCGGCCACTTATCTCAGAAATGACGAGGAGTGGAAGGAAAGAGTGCTGTACTTTGGACCAATGGGCTGTCGTACCGGATTCTATCTTCTTCTAAAAGGAGATTTGGAAAAGTAAGGATATTCAGAAATTATTGATTTCCTGTTTTTCCTTCATCGGAGGATTTGAAGGAGATATTCCCGGTGCCACTGCGCATGACTGTGGAAATTTCCGTGATATGAATCTTCCTGTTGCCAAGTGGTGGAGTATTAAGTATCTGGAAGAAGTTTTAGAGAAATTAAGCTTTAATAATACGCATTATCCCGCGTGAATTAAAACTTATAAATAAGGAGTATAAGGGAATGGGAATCAAGATCAATACACACTACCAGGAAGTCAAAGAGAGTTATCTTTTTGCGGAAATAGCAAAGCGTATTCGTATCTGGCAGGAGAGTCATCCTGAAAAGGCGGATAAGCTGATTCGTATGGGAATTGGAGATGTTACAAGGCCTCTACCTAAGGAAGTCGTGAAGGCACTGAAAGAAGCTTCGGATGAGATGGGCGTTGCAGAAAGCTTCCACGGCTACGGTCCGGAGCAGGGCTATGATTTTCTGAGAGAAAAGATTCAGGAATATTACAAGAGTTTTTCTGTAGATTTGGAAAAAGAAGAGATTTTTATTTCTGACGGTGCAAAGTCTGACCTTGGGAATATACTGGACCTTTTTGACAGAGGAATTACTGCTTTGGTTACCGATCCGGTTTATCCTGTATATGTTGACACAAATATCATGCAGGGAAATAAACTTCTTTATGCACGTGCAGGAGAAGAAAATGGATTTTTACCCATGCTGGATCCTTCCGTAAAGGCGGATTTGATTTACCTTTGTTCTCCGAATAATCCGACAGGTGCTGTATATGACCGTACAGGACTTACGGCTTGGGTGAACTATGCTAAGGAGAAAAATGCGGTAATTCTCTTTGATGCAGCTTATGAATGCTTTGTGGAAGGGGATTTGCCCCATTCCATCTATGAGATTCCCGGGGCTAAGGACTGTGCTATCGAGTTTTGTTCCTTCTCCAAGAAGGCCGGTTTTACCGGAACAAGATGCGGATATACCGTTGTGCCGGATAGTCTTGTTTTTGGAGGACAGTCTCTTAGAAAGATGTGGTTGAGGAGGCAGACTACAAAGTTCAATGGTGTTTCTTATATTGTGCAAAAAGGCTGCTGCTGCGGTCTTTACGGAGCACGGTGCAAAAAGAGATAGACGAGAATATCAACTATTACAAAGAAAATGCCAAGATGATTATGAAAACGCTCGACGAGTTGGGAATCTACTATACCGGAGGAAAGAATTCTCCCTATGTTTGGATGAAGTGTCCGAATGGTCTTCGTTCTTGGGATTTCTTTGATAAGCTTCTGGAGGAAATCTATGTAGTAGGAACCCGGGAGCTGGATTTGGTGAAGCGGGAGAGGATATTTCCGTTTGACTGCTTTTTCTACGCAGGAAAAACACAAAAAGAAGCGATGGAGAGATTAAAGACTTTTGCTTTGCTAAATAGTTTCTAAATTAGAGAAATATTTATTTTTTTGGACTTACAATCTAGAGATATAGGACAAAAACGTGTTGATGGCTAATCCCAATCAACAAATGTTTTATTCACCTTATGGAGATCACTCCATACAATAGCATCACCCCAAATCGAAAGGCTTTTTCTAACCTTTGCTTCTCATTCATCTTTTTATAAAAGCCTTGCGATGCTTTTTATCAGTTGGCATTATATTCAATATTTCAGACGAGAAAGCGGCTCCGGAGAGTGCATATAGCACCACCAGAAGACCGCTTTTATTCTTCTTTCTATCGATAACCCTCTATGATTTCTTAGCATTTCCCTAAGACGCGAATTAATACCACCCTCTATTCTATTATTCGTTGATGGTGTAGAAAAAAACTGGCAGTTAATTCATCATCAAGATATGTAAATAGAGTATTCTCTCGAATGAGTCTTAGTAAGGATCTTTCTGCCTTTAGGACTCTTTCATGCGTTGGTCTTTTATTCCCATACTCATCTATAGTCATTGCACTAAGAAATTCCTGATATTTCTTAACCCAGTCTGCAAAGCGTTTTACCCAGTTTTCACCTTCATTTTTTTATTTTTACTTTTAAGAGATCTTTAGCCAGAGAATAAAAGCTCTATACCCGCCATAGTATTTGGCCTTGAAGTTGTATAACGCTTTACTTGGCAGAACACATGAAATATACACCTTTGATGCTTGGCATTAGGGCCATATTTGCTTTAGTGCCTTTCCAAAGCCGGTTCCCCATCTGAAACAACCATTCTTGGTTCTGCTATCCGCTTCATAAGAGCTATCGAGCACCTACATGTTCATATCTGCAGAGGTACCATCCCAGTACATTTTTGCATCACAGCAAATGAGTATACATGCCTTTGCCCAAGATATATTCCATCCAAAAATAAGACATCCTCGGGGCTTTCTACCTTAGGCGGCATTGCCCATATATCCCAAAATTTAGTAGTTTTTCTTCTGAAACTTCTTCCTTCTCCAGGCATAGTGGATTGTGCATCTTTGCCGAATAGCCACTCTAAAAAGCTCTTCAATTCCTTTGAGTTATTATCAATCTTATGCGTGAAAGAACTCTTACACGCTTTGCATAACCACCTTTGAGAGCCGGCATTGGTCTTTCCTGATTTAACACATTTCTTTCCGCAAATAGGGCAATTTATTTGATTCATTTCAGGGTTATAGGACAAAACGTGTTGATGAAAACCGCTCTACAGCTAGATAAATAAAGGCTGTAGGGCGGTTCAATCTTTTTCAAAACAACTTTGAGGGTGGACAAAACGTGTTGATAAAAATGCTGTAAGTCCTTGTGCAGTAACGAGTTATGAGGGTTTAATCTTCCTTGAAACCATACTCCTTGGAGGAAGATGAAATGAATCAAATAAATTGCCCTATTTGCGGAAAGAAATGTGTTAAATCAGGAAAGACCAATGCCGGCTCTCAAAGGTGGTTATGCAAAGCGTGTAAGAGTTCTTTCACGCATAAGATTGATAATAACTCAAAGGAATTGAAGAGCTTTTTAGAGTGGCTATTCGGCAAAGATGCACAATCCACTATGCCTGAGAAGGAAGAAGTTTCAGAAGAAAAAAACTACTAAATTTTGGGATATATGGGCAATGCCGCCTAAGGTAGAAAGCCCCGAGGATGTCTTATTTTTGGATGGAATATATCTTGAGGAAAAGGCATGTATACTCATTTGCTGTGATGCAAAAAAATGTACTGGGATGGTACCTCTGCAGATATGAACATGGGGTGCCCGGATAGTCTTATGAAGCGGATAGCAGAACCAAGAATGGTTGTTTCAGATGGGGAACCGGCTTTGGAAAGGCACTAAAGCAAATATGGCCTAATGCCAAGCATCAAAGGTGTATATTTCATGTGTTCTGCCAAGTAAAGCGTTATACAACTTCAGGGCCAAATACTATGGCGGGTATAGAGCTTTTATTCTCTGGCTAAAAGATCTCTTTAAAAGTAAAAAAATAAAAATGAAGGTGAAAACTGGGTAAAAACGCTTTGCAGACTGGGTTAAGAAAATATCGGGAATTTCTTAGTGCAATGACTATAGATGAGTATGGGAATAAAAGACCAACGCATGAAAGAGTCCTAAAAGGCAGAAAGATCCTTACTAAGACTCATTCGAGAGAATACTCATTTACATATCTTGATGATGAATTAACTGCCAGTTTTTCTACACCATCAACGAATAATAGAATAGAGGGTGGTATTAATTCGCGTCTTAGGGAAATGCTAAGAAATCATAGAGGGTTATCGATAGAAAGAAGAATAAAAGCGGTCTTCTGGTGGTGCTATATGCACTCTCCGGAGCCGCTTTCTTCGTCTGAAATATTGAATATAATGCCAACTGATAAAAGCATCGCAAGGCTTTATAAAAGATGAATGAGAAGCAAAGGTTAGAAAAAAGCCTTTCGATTTGGGGTGATGCTATTGTATGGAGTGATCTCCATAAGGTGAATAAAACATTTGTTGATTGGGATTAGCCATCAACACGTTTTGTCCTATATCTCTCATTTCATCTTCCTCCAAGGAGTATGGTTTCAAGGAAGATTAAACCCTCATAACTCGTTACTGCACAAGGACTTACAGCATTTTTATCAACACGTTTTGTCCACCCTCAAAGTTGTTTTGAAAAAGATTGAACCGCCCTACAGCCTTTATTTATCTAGCTGTAGAGCGGTTTTCATCAACACGTTTTGTCCTATAACCCACAATCTAAAATATTGAAAGATGTAAAAACCGAGCTGACATGCAGCTCGGTTTCTATCTTTACTATAGATTGATTAGCTAATCCAGATTCCGTTGGAATCAACACGATATCCGTCAGGAGTAACCTTATTAACATAAAGAGATCCTACAGGCTGGTTTTCCATTTTCTGTGCAGAGAAATAGTACCAACACTTGTTCAGGAACTGCCAACCGGTTACCATACGACCGTTATCACCGATAAAGTACCACTGGTGCTGGTTAACAATCCAACCCTTAATGGGAGCACCGTTTTGGTTGCTTACAAAAGACCAAGAGCCGTCTCTGTTTGCTACCCAATGTCCATCAGTTTCAGCTGCATTTGTACTGGAACCTCCCCAAGCTATAGCACCCTCTCTAGCAAAAACTGGCATTACGGATGCTGTAGAAAGCATAGCGATTAATCCGGCAACAAGAATTTTCTTCTTCATAAAACGAACCTCCAAAATGATTTTTGCAACTTTTTTCTAAATGTTACGAGGAAACTTGCTAGTTCCATTTATGATTATACAAAAAAACAATAAATTTACAAGAAAAAAATAATTTTGCTTTTTATCAAAATTTTATTATTTTTTAATAAAAAAACAACGTGACTTATTCAATTCATTGTTCACGAAAAACTTCACAGGATAATTTAGCACTCAATACTTGACACTGCTAATAGCTGACATTATAATTTCTAGTGTTGTTAAGATTTATACGTGATTGCAGAGGATGCAGATTAGCAAGGAGGTAAGCAATGAAATTAGTTCCATTATTTGATAAAGTTGTTTTAGAGAAGGAAAAGATGGAAGAAACCACGAAGAGCGGTATTGTCCTTCCCGGACAGGATGACAAGGAAAAGCCGGGACAGGCTGTTGTGGTTGCTGTAGGACCCGGTGGCGTAGTAGACGGTAAGGATATTACAATGCAGGTGAAGAAGGGGCAGCATGTTTTGTTCTCCCGTTATGCAGGTACAGAGGTAGAGCTTGAAGGTAAGAAGTATACCGTAGTAAAGCAAAGTGATATTTTGGCTATTGTAGAGTAACTATAGCGGTTGATTTTAAGAATGGATTTACGGACTTTGATGTTTGAAATTGTATAAATAGAGAAATTTGTATAAAACGAAAGCAAGAAGATTAGCGGAGGAATATTCCGCACAAGGAGGTTTATATGGCTAAGGAAATTAAATATGGAGTAGAGGCTAGAAAGGCTTTGGCTGCCGGTGTGGATGCCGTTGCCAATACCGTGAAAGTAACTTTGGGACCAAAGGGAAGAAATGTGGTTCTTGACAAGTCCTTCGGTTCACCGCTTATCACAAACGACGGTGTTTCCATTGCAAAGGAAATTGAATTAAAGGATCCGTATGAGAATATGGGAGCACAACTGGTTCGTGAAGTGGCATCCAAGACCAATGATGTAGCCGGTGACGGAACGACTACTGCAACAGTTCTTGCACAAGCTATTGTTAGTGAAGGGTTGAAGAACCTTGAAGCAGGAGCAAATCCCATCGTTTTAAGAAAGGGAATTAAGAAGGCGGTTCTTGCTGCTGTTGAAAGCATTCAGAAGCAGAGCTCCAAGGTAAAGGGGAAAGACCAGATTGCGAAGGTTGCCGGCATTTCTGCAGGAGATAGTGCTGTAGGAGAGATGGTTGCCGATGCTATGGAGAAGGTATCGAAGGACGGCGTAATTACCATTGAAGAGTCCAAGACCATGCAGACCGAGCTGGACCTTGTAGAAGGTATGGAATTTGACCGTGGCTATATCAGTGCGTACATGAGCACCGATATGGAGAAGATGGAAGCCAATCTGGACGATCCGTATATTCTGATTACCGATAAGAAGATTTCCAACATTCAGGATATTCTTCCTCTCCTTGAGCAGGTCGTTAAGACCGGTGCAAAGCTTCTGATTATTGCGGAAGATATTGAGGGTCGAGGCATTAACCACCTTGATTGTCAACAAGTTAAGAGGTACCTTCAACGTAGTTGCTGTGAAGGCTCCGGGATATGGCGACAGAAGAAAGGAAATGCTGAAAGACATTGCCATCTTAACCGGCGGTGAGGTGATCTCCGAGGAACTTGGCTTAGACTTAAAGGATGCTACGATTGAGCAATGCGGTAGAGCTAAGTCTGTTAAGGTAAGTAAGGAAAAGACCACTCTTGTAGAGGGCTTAGGAAAGAAGAAGGAGATTAACGATCGAATTGCCCAGATTAGAGGACAGATTGAGACAACTACTTCCGACTTCGATAAAGAAAAGTTACAGGAAAGACTCGCTAAGCTTTCCGGCGGTGTTGCCGTAATCCGTGTAGGAGCAGCAACAGAGACGGAGATGAAGGAAGCAAAAGCTTCGTATGGAAGATGCTTTGAATGCTACTCGTGCTGCTGTGGAAGAGGGCGTTATCGCAGGTGGCGGATCTGCTTATATTCATGCGCAGGCTGCTGTAGAGAAGGTAGTAGAGAAGCTTGACGGAGATGAGAAGACCGGTGCAAAGATTGTCTTAAAGGCTCTGGAAGCACCGATGTATACCATTGCTTACAATGCCGGATTGGAAGGTGCCGTAATTGTAAACAAAGTCAAGGAAAGCAAGCAGAACTTCGGTTTTGATGCCTATAAGGAAGAGTATGTTAACATGATGGATGCCGGTATCATTGACCCGGCCAAGGTTGCCAGAACGGCTTTACAGAATGCCGCTTCGGTTTGCCGCATCTCTCCTTACTACCGAGTCGGTAGTAGCGGACATCAAGGAGCCGCAGCCGCCTATGCCTCAAGTTCCGGGCGGAATGGGCGGAATGATGTAAATAAGCTTTCGTGTTCGCACAATAGAAGGAGATTTTCCCATGGAGAACTATATCGAGCATCTGGTCAAGGGAAAAAGAGGAACGAAAGAATACATGGAAAGGGGAGTGGCAATAGCTCTCCCCTTTCTTTTCATGTTTATTCTTTCTTTATTGTCTCTTCCCTATTATATTCTTTGTTTTTTTACTTCCTATATCGTATTATATACGGATAAGAAGCGATAAAGAATATGAGTACCTTTATATGGCGGGAGACTTGAGTATTGATGTGGTCTACCACAAGACGAGCAGAAAAAACTTGATTCAATGCAGTAAAGAAGAAGTTTTGGAGATTCGCCCCTTTAGGGAAGACTTGAAAGAGCAGTACCAAAGAAGCGGTTCACTTGTTTCTGATTTTGCAGGTCTTGGAGAGAATCCGCATTACTTTTACCTGATACAAAAAGAAGGGAAGAAGTACGTATATATTTTAGATTGCCCGGAGAAACTTGTAAAAGAAATGCGCCTTTATTCTCGTGAAAAAGTGGATCCGGTAATGAATATACAAAAAAAGAAAAAAAGCATAAAAAGATAAGTATTAGAATATGCAAATATAAGAAGAGTAGGAGCAAAGAATGAAGGATTTCGTAAGAGTAGCGGCAGTGAGTCCGAATGTAAAGGTAGCAGATCCGTTTTATAATGTGGAGGAGATGCTGAAATGGGCTAAGGAGGCGGAAAAGGAAGCTGTCTCTCTTTTGGTATATCCGGAGCTTTCCGTCTCCGGCTATACTGCAAATGATTTGCTTCTGCAGGAAAAGTCTGCAAGAGGCCTGTAAAAAGGCTTTAAAAAAATATTTTCCGTGAAAAACGAAGAAAAAGTCCTGTGCTCTTTGTCATCGGATATCCGCTGGTTCATAAAGGAAAGCTGTTTAATACGGCAGTAGTTATGCAGGGAGGTATGATTCTGGGAATTGTGCCGAAAAGACATCTTCCGAATCATAGTGAGTTTTATGAGGAGCGTTATTTCCAAGAAGGAAGAGAGGAAGTGGAGTGGATTCAGGATTTTTTAGAAAAGGATGGAGATATTCCGTTCGGAATGCACCTACACTTTTATTGCAGATCATGACGAACGCTTCCGCCTTGCGGTGGAAATCTGCGAAGATCTTTGGGTACCGAATCCTCCCTCTGTTACGCATTGCCTGATGGGGGCAACAGTTATTGCCAATACTACGGCTTCCGATGCACTTATTAAAAAAAATGACAGCAGAAGAGCTCTTGTGCAGCATTCCAGCGGTTGTTTGCATAATGCCTATGTCTATACCAGCGCGGGACCGTCCGAATCTACGCAGGATATGGTTTTTTCTGCTCACAGCATGGTTGCAGAGAATGGAAAAATTCTTGCGGAATCTCCACGCTTTTATGAGGGGATGACTTTTGGGGAGATTGATTTATCCGTTTTATGGAGAGAGAGAATCAAGCAAAACACCTTTGAAACCGTGGAGGAAAATGCTGTGCAGGTTCCCTTTACCTTGTTTAAAGCAGATTATCTTGCACAGGGTATTTCCGTAAAAGCAACTTGACGAGGTTGAACGAAAAGCGGGAACAAGGAGAGGTTTAACTGGCGAGAAAGGCCGGTGCTGAGGAAGTGGAATCGTGCAAGAAAGAAAAGAGACTGATCTTAAAGCGATTTATCAATCCGATGCCTTTTTCTTCCGGTGGATAGTTCCAAGGACTTTGAACGTGGAGAGGAAATTCTCAGTATTCAGGCGCATGGTCTAAAGAAAAAGACTTCAACATATTGGAGCTAAAAAGGTAATTTTGGGACTTAGCGGAGGTTTGGATTCCACTTTGGCGCTTTTTGTTGCTGTAAAATGTTTTCAGCTTTTGGGATATGATTTAAAGAACATTATTGCTGTAACTATGCCGTCTTTTGGAACAAGTGAAATTACGCATAGTAATGCTTTGGAATCGGCAAGGATTCTCGGTACCGATATGCGGGAGATTCCTATTCATGATGCGGTTTTACAGCATTTTAAGGACATCTCTTATGATGAAAATAAAAGAGATGTAGTTTATGAGAATGCGCAAGCCGAGGAGCGTACACAGATTCTGATGGATCTTGCAAATAAGGAGGGGGCACTTTTAATCGGGACAGGAGATTTATCGGAGTCTGCTTTAGGTTTTTCCACTTATAATGGAGACCACATGTCTATGTATAGTGTGAACTGTGATGTACCAAAAACTGCTATACCGCTTATATTGCATAGCTTTGTAAAGGACTTGGAGGATGCCTCCAAGGATAAAAAGGAAAAGGAGCAGGTAGAAGAGCTTAAGAAAACAGTGGAGAAGATTATTCATGTACCGGTTAGTCCGGAGCTTATGCCTCCTAATGAAAAAGGGGAAATTCAGCAAAAGACGGAGGAAATATTGGGACCCTATGCATTACATGATTTCTTCCTCTATATGCATCTTCGCTACGGCTTTTCGGCAAAAAAAGTCTTTTTCCTTGCCTGTCATGCATTTTCAAAGGAAAACCTGAAGTATTATAGTAGGGATGCTGAGGAAATAGCATATACTCCGGTGCAGATTTTGAATTGCTTGAAAATATTCTATAAAAGATTTTTTTGCACAACAGTTTAAACGTTCCTGTACACCGGATGGCCCAAAGGTGGGAAGAATCGGTCTTTCTCCCCGCGGAGACTTACGGCAGGCCAGTGATGCATCCTCTCAAATATGGCTGAAAGAGTTGGAAGAAATTGAATCCAGCTTATAGACGAAGAAAAGAAACTTTGTTATACTCTTAATTCAAAGTAGTATTGTGGGTAGGGTCTGCGATACACCTATGGCTTATCAGAAAGACAGGTAGGGGATGCGAAGAATTGATTCACCTGCAAATGCATTGCTTAAAGAGATTCGAGAGCTTGGTAAGAAGGCCAAAAAAAGAAGAGAGGAAGGATATTTTGTTGGAGAGGGAGAACGCTTATTAAGGGATTTGCCTCTTTCTTCTCTTGTACAGATATTTTTAGGGGAAGATTATCGCGGAGAACTTCCGCATGGACTTTCCAAAGAGGATGAGCGGATCATTTTACTGAGTAAGCGGGCTATGGAGAGTATTTCCAATACGGAAAGTCAGCAGGGGATTGTGGCAAAGCTGAAGATCCCGACGGAAAAGAAGGCGGAGGGAGATTTTTTTTTCTTCTACTTGAGGATATACAGGATCCCGGAAATCTTGGGACCATATTTAGAACAGCGGAGGCTGCGGGCGTTTCTCATATTTTCCTGAGCAAGAACTGTACAGATCTTTTCAGTCCGAAGGTTTTGCGCTCCACCATGGGTTCTCTTTTCCGTGTTCCGTTTAGTATTGGGAATCTTTTATCCACGGTAGAAGAGCTGAAGAAAAAAGGCGTTACATTTTATGCTATGCATCTTGCGGGAAGGGAATACTTTTACGAGAGTGATTTTTCTTCTTCCTCCGCCTTTATGTTAGGAAATGAGGGAAACGGTCTAAGTGATGAACTGAGCCGTTTAGCGGATGAAAAAATTCGGATTCCGATGATGGGAAGTATTGAGTCTTTAAACGTTGCTACAGCAGGGAGTATTGTAATGTATGAAGTGTATAGACAAAGAGCAAAGGGGATAGAGAAGCTATCTTCCGGGAGGAATTGTTGATGAATGGCAAGTCTCGCGGGAAGATTCCCAGCCATAATTTAGATATTTTGTACGGTGTTATCGCTTTGCTGATTTTTATTATGGCTGTAATGGCGCTTAGTAATCCGGATGAAAACAAAGTGCTTTTTCCTTTTATCTTTTTCTTTGCCTTTGTTTTACGAAGTATTAATTTTATGCAAAGAAGAGCGGAAGAAGGAAAAGAAAAATATTTTCAACTGGCATTGTGTTTTGCTTTATTGGTGCTTAGCGTTGTTTCCGGCATCAGCCTTTGGACTTAGTCCTAAAGAAAGGAATTTAACTTGGATAGAGAAGAATTAGAGAAAATCATCGAAACATTAATGAGTAAAGCGAAGGGGAACAAGAACTCCATCGATATGGGTGAGGTTCAGGACATGGTAAAAGACCTGTCTCTCACGGAAGAACAGATGGAGAGTTTTCTACTTCTTTTGGAAAATAAAGGTCTCGAAGTAATTCCTACTGTTGATGAGGACGCCCTAAAGAAACTGGAAAAAGGCGTGGAGAAGGAAGATACGGAGGATGAGCTTCTTGCCCTTGAAGACGAAGACTTTTCTAAGGAAGAGGATGGCGAAGATATTGATTTAGATGCGGTTGATCTTCTGGAAGGAATCGGAACGGAAGATCCTGTTCGCATGTATCTTAAGGAAATCGGTACTGTCCCCCTTCTTACAGCGGAAGAAGAATATTCTCTTGCTATGAAGAAGCAGGAAGGAGACGAGTATGCTAAGCAGAGACTGATTGAAGCCAATCTCCGTCTTGTTGTTTCCATTGCTAAACGCTATACAGGGCGAGGCATGAGCTTCTTGGATTTAGTCCAGGAAGGAAACTTGGGTCTCATTAAAGGCGTAGAAAAGTTTGATCCGGAGAAGGGATTCAAGCTTTCCACCTATGCAACTTGGTGGATTCGTCAATCCGTAACACGTGCTTTAGCCGATCAGGCAAGAACTATCCGTGTGCCGGTACATATGGTAGAAACCATCAACAAGATGTCCAAGATGCAGAGAAAGTTAACGCTGGAGCTTGGCTACGAGCCTTCAGTAAAGGAGCTTGCAGAGCATCTTGATATGACAGAGGAAAAAGGTGCAGGAAATCATGCAGATTGCAAGAGAACCGGCATCTTTGGAAACCCCAATCGGAGAGGAAGATGATTCCAACTTAGGAGATTTTGTGGCGGATGCCAATGTTTTATCTCCGGAGGGAAATGTGGAATCCGTTATGTTAAGAGAGCATATTGACAGCCTTTTGGACGATTTAAAGGAAAGAGAAAGACAGGTTATTGTTCTTCGTTTCGGATTAGAGGACGGACATCCGAGAACCCTCGAAGAAGTGGGAAGAGAATTTAATGTAACGCGTGAGCGTATTCGCCAGATTGAAGCAAAGGCCCTTAGAAAGCTTAGAAATCCGGTTCGTTCCAAGCGTATACGAGATTTCCTGCAGTAAGATATTTATGAGTGGTAAAAAGAATTATGAGCTCCTGATGGAAGCGGTCATAAGGGAGAATAGTGGAAGATCTAAGCCGAAGCTCTTACTTCATGCCTGTTGTGCTCCCTGTTCTACGGCTGTGCTGGAGTCCCTTGTAGATTTTTTTGATATTACCTTGTTCTTTTACAATCCAAACATTGAAAATGGGACAGAATTTCAACGTCGAGCAGATGAGTGTAAAAGATTGGTAAAGGAAATGGGACTTCCCATTCACTGTATCGTGACCAGCTATATACATAGGGAGTTTTTAGACATTGCCAAAGGACTGGAAAAGGAACCGGAAAGAGGCGAGAGATGTACAGCCTGTTTTCAGCTTCGTTTGGAGGAGACTGCAGCTTTCGCTTCGCGATGGAATAAGGAAAACCCGGAAAATTCCTTTGATTATTACTGTACCAGCTAAGTATTTCTCCTCTAAAGGATGCAGAAAGGCTCAATAGGCTGGGAATGGAAATTGGGAAAAATTACGGTATTCCTTCCTGCCATCCGACTTTAAAAAAAGAAAGGACGCTACCTGCGTTCGGTTGAACTTTCGAAGCAATATGAGCTTTACAGACAGGACTACTGCGGTTGTGAATTCTCTAAGGCGGAGAGTCTTCGCAGAAACAGGGAAAAAGAGAGTATTCAGTAAATTTTTGGAATACGAAAGTGTAAAAACGTAGAATCAAGAGAATAGGAATGAGTATAGAATAGTTCAGAGTACGAAAAAAAAGGGGGAAATATGGTAAGTGCAGAAGTGAAAATTATCAATGAGTCCGGGCTGCATCTTCGTCCCGCGGGTGTTTTAACACAGACCTGTATTCGCTTTAAGAGTGAAATCATACTCTATTATGGGGAAAGAAAGATTATTGGAAAGTCTGTTTTAAATGTCATGGCTGCCGGTGTAAAGAAGGGGAGTACTGTGAGAGTGGAATGCAACGGTGTTGATGAAGAAGATGCTTTAAAGGCTGTGTTAGAAGCAATTTCTACAGGTCTGGGAGAGGGAACAAGCGTTCCGGAATCTTTGTTCTAAAAGGCGGGTTATAGGACAAAACGTGTTGATGAAAACCGCTCTACAGCTAGATAAATAAAGGCTGTAGGGCGGTTCAATCTTTTCAAAACAACTTTAAGGGTGGACAAAAACGTGTTGATAAAAAAATGCTGTAAGTCCTTGTGCAGTAACGAGTTATGAGGGTTTAATCTTCCTTGAAACCATACTCCTTGGAGGAAGATGAAATGAATCAAATAAATTGCCCTATTTGCGGAAAGAGATGTGTTAAATCAGGAAAGACCAATGCCGGCTCTCAAAGGTGGTTATGCAAAGCATGTAAGAGTTCTTTCACGCATAAGATTGATAATAACTCAAAGGAATTGAAGAGCTTTTTAGAGTGGCTATTCGGCAAAGAGGCACAATCCACCATGCCTGGAGAAGGAAGGAGTTTCAGAAGAAAAACTGCTAAATTTTGGGATATATGGACAATGCCTCCTAAGATAGAAATCTCCGGGGATGTCTTATTTTTTTAGATGGTATATATCTTGGGCGAAAAGGCATGTATACTCATTTGCTGTGATGAAAAAAATGTGCTTGGATGGTACCTCTGCAGATATGAACATGCAGGTGCATGGATCGCTCTTATGAAGCGTATAGCAGAACCAAGAATGGTTGTTTCAGACGGGGGAACCGGCTTTTGGAAAAAGCACTAAAAGCAAATATGGCCTAATGCCAAGCATCAAAGGTGTATATTCCATGTGTTCTGTCAGATAAAGCGTTATACAACTTCAAGGCCAAATACTATGGCGGGTATAGAACTTTATTCTTTGGCTAAAGATCTCTTAAAAAATAGAAAACAAAAAAACGAAGGTGGAAACTGGGTGAAACGCTTTGTGGACTGGATTAAGAAATACCAGGAATTCCTTAGTGCAATGACTATAGATGAGTATGGGAATAAAAGACCAACACATGAAAGACTACTAAAAAGCAGAAAGGTCCTTACTAAGACTCATTCGAGAGAATACTCTATTTACATATCTTGATGATGAATTAACTACTAGTTTTTCTACGCCATCAACGAATAATAGAATAGAGGGTGGCATTAATTCGCGTCTTAGGGAAATGCTAAGAAATCATAGAGGGTTATCGATAGAAAGAAGAATAAAAGCGGTCTTCTGGTGGTGTTATATGCACTCTCCAGAGCCGCTTTCTTCGACTGAAATATTAAATATAATGCCAACTGATAAAAGCATTGCAAGGCTTTTATAAAAAGATGAATGAGAAACAGAGGTTAGAAAAAAAGCCTTTCCATTTGGGGTGATGCTATTGTGTGGAGCGATCTCCATAACGAGAATAAAACATTCATTGATTGGGATTAGCCATCAACACGTTTTGTCCTATAACTCTAAAAGGCTATAAAAAAGCTGTAGGCGAAATCCGCTTACAGCTTTTTTATTAATGGACTTTAGCCAGTATCAGAGCTGACATTTGAAAAATGTTAGCTCTGATACATCATCGTCAGTAAGGTATGTTAAGTGTGTGACATCTCGTTTGCTCTGACATAGTGAAAGATTAGTCCTTAATAAGCTTTTTTAAGCAAGCTACGGCATCCTTCAGGCTTTCCTTCGTATCAATGGCTTCCACAGCACCGGCATCCATAAAAGAAGCGTTTTGCGGATCGATGGGAAGCTTTGCAAGAAGCTCCAAGCCTTCCTTCTGACAAAGCTCTTCAATATGGCTTTCTCCAAAGACATCGATTTTTTCATTACAGTGCGGACAGAGGAGATAAGACATATTTTCTACAATACCGAGAATTGGCACATGCATTTTCTCTGCCATACGAACTGCCTTTTCCACAATCATGGATACCAAGTCCTGAGGAGAAGTTACAATGATTACACCGTCAATCGGAAGAGACTGAAATACGGTAAGAGGTACATCGCCTGTTCCGGGAGGCATATCTACAAAGAGATAGTCAATTTCCCTCCACTCGACCTCCTGCCAGAATTGCTTTACTGCATTGGCAATCATGGAACCTCTCCATATTACGGGATCGGTTTCATTTTCCAAAAGAAGATTGGTGGAAATGATTTCCACACCGCCATTACTGGTTTCCGGTACCATGGACTTTCCGTCCTCACTTAAGGCTACACCGTCATGCAGGAGACCGAATGCCTTCGGAATGGAAGGACCGGTAATATCCGCATCCAAAATGCCGACATGGAAACCCTCCTTGTTCATTGCGGAAGCAAGAAGAGAGCAGACGGTAGATTTACCTACACCGCCCTTCCCGGATACAATGCCGATTACTTTTTTTACAGAAGAGCCTTCCGCTAAGGGAAGCTTTTCGATTCCCGCAGTTCTACTGGAGCAATTTGCTGAGCAGGAGCCGCAGTGAGAGGAACAGGAGCTGTTATTTTGTTCTGCCATATATTTATCCTTTCTTTCTATCCATAAATTTTTAAAAAAGATAAGTGCCTTTTTTCGAGTTTTAGATCTATTTCTTAAGCTATTTACATATTTGATACGAATTGCTAAGAAAAAAAGACCTTACTATTCTAGCGAGTTTATAGAGAGAGTTCAATCCAAGTTTTTTTGCTGTTTTGAAATTAAAAATTATATTGTTTTTGAATTGTAAAAATGTAGCATTAACTTGAATATTTCTCGATAGTAATTTTGATTCTATATGAAACTACTCTTTATTATCCTTAATCTTTTCTTTTTTTCCAAGAAGGAAAGAAAGCTCTCTAAAGACTTAGAGCAGTTATTGGCATGGTACATAAAGCCGATTTTTCTCCTAGGGATAGGTGGAGCAATATCTATCTGCACGAGACTTCCATTTTCCAAATCTTTTTCTACAAAGGAACGGATAACACAGGAAATTCCCATATCAATCTTCGCGAAATCTATCAGTAAATCCATGGTGTTTAAGGCAATTACCTGCTTAAAATCCAATTGATTTTTCACGGATATACATATCGATGTAGTGTCTGGAAACATTTTTATCGTCCATAAGCATTACCGTGGCATTTTGAAAAAGAGAAAAGTTATTTCCGTGAAGGGCTTTTAGATTCTCGATATACTTAGGGGATGCAACAAAAATATCCTCCACCTCCTGCTCTAAAATAACCTTTTGATTGGGACTTAGGTGCTTCGGGATGGCAACCAGTGCAATGTCAATGTCTTGCGCCTCCAAAACCTGGATATTTTTTGCACTATCTTGATTTTTTAAATTGATTTGAATATTCGGAAATTCTTCCATGAACTTCTTCAAGTAAGGAAGCAGGATATAACGACATAGCGTTGTACTGGCACCGATGTCAAGATGTCCGATATGATAGTCCTTCATTTTTTGCAGAGCATTTTTCCGCTTCTTCAATATGATGAATGGCTTCCTGAACGTGACGAAATAAAAACCTCCTTCTTCGGTGAGACTTACACCTCTGGAATTTCTCTTGAAGAGTTTTACATTCAGATTATCTTCCAGACGCACGATGGTTTTGGAGATTGCAGGTTGAGATATATAGAGGATTCTGCAGCCTTTGAGATGTTCCCTTGCTTTGCGACTTCAAAAAAAATACGATAGGTTGATAAATTTTGCTCCATATAACTCCTTTGTTTAGAAATGATCCTTTTGAAAATGGATTTCAGATACATATTTGCATTCCCTCTTTTGTAAAGTTATATACAGAATCTTCTGCGGTTTTTCTCATGGATTTTCTCGCAATACGTGAAAATTTCAGATATCTTATTCATAGAAATAACTTTAGGGAATAATAAACATCTAAAAAATGTATTTTAATTATAGCAAGACTTTTGCTAGTATGTAAAAGAAAGCAATCTAAATGCTTTTCTAAAATTCATAACGAGTATCGTGCGCAAAGCGTGCAATATCTCGTTTGAAATGAATATAGTATGGACGTTACGCAGTATATCTTGTTCAGAGAAGAAAAAGGAAGAAGAGAAAACGTTTTTTCGGAGTAGTTGTGAGCTGTATTTTCTGAAAAATGCGGAAGATAAAGGAGAGTACGATGGGAATGACGATGAGCCAAAAGATTTTGGCAAAGCACGCAGGACTGGAGAAGGTGGAAAGCGGTCAACTGATTCTTGCAAAGGTGGATTTGGTTCATGGAAATGACATCACGACTCCGGTTGCGATTCGAGAGCGGGAGAAGATTCAAGGGAAAGGTGTCTTTGATCAAGATAAGGTGGTTTTTGTCATGGACCACTTTGTGCCGAACAAGGATATTACTTCTGCAAAGTGCACCCAGATCTGTCGAAATTATGCAAAGGAAAACGGTCTGAAGCATTATTATGATGTGGGAAATATGGGAATTGAGCATGCTCTTATCCCGGAGCAGGGACTGATTACGGCCGGAGAGCTTTCTGTCGGCGCGGATTCTCACACCTGTACTTACGGGGCACTGGGAGCCTTTTCTACCGGCGTGGGCTCTACGGATATGGCTGCCGCTATGGCTACAGGGGAGCTTTGGTTTAAGGTGCCGAACGCAATTCAGGTCATCTTAAAAGGAAAGCTGCAAAAGTATGTCAGCGGTAAGGATGTGATTTTGCATCTGATTGGAAAAATCGGAGTGGACGGCGCACTTTACGAGTCTATCGAATTTAGCGGGGAAGGCGTTTCTTCTCTTTCCATGGACGACCGCTTTGCCATTTGTAATATGGCGATTGAAGCGGGCGGAAAGAACGGCATTTTCCCGGTTGACGAGAAAACAATAGAGTACATGAAAGCGCATGGAAATAGGCCCTATACCGTTTACGAAGCGGACTCGGATGCCAAAGTATGAGAGAGTGATAGAGATAAACCTCTCTACACTGCAGTCTACAGTGGCTTTTCCGCATTTACCGGAAAATACGCATGAAATCGGGACTTTTGATAAAATTCCAATTGATCAGGTTGTTATCGGCTCCTGTACAAACGGTCGTTTATCGGATATTGCTGTCTCCGCAGAGTTTTTAAGAGGACGCCATGTAGCGGAAAATATCCGTTGCATTGTGATTCCGGCAACACAGAAGATTTACTTGGAAGCCATGGAAAAGGGCTATATTAAAGATTTAATTGAAGCAGGGGCGGTCGTGAGTACTCCAACTTGCGGGCCTTGTCTTGGAGGATATATGGGGATTTTGGCTCCAAACGAAAGATGCGTTTCCACTACCAATCGAAACTTTGTGGGGAGAATGGGAGATGCAAGCTCCGAGATTTATCTGGCTTCTCCGGAAGTGGCTGCGGCATCGGCTGTTCTAGGCTATATTGGAGGGCCGGCTGACTTAGGTTTATAAGAAAGTCATTTTTCTACGGTTAGAAGAAAAGAATAGGATTATAAGAAGTATAAGATTTATCGAAAAACCAAGTCTAGTATCAAGTATAAGATGGTTTAAAAATAAGGGAAAAATAGGAGCGTTATGGCATGGAAAAAGCAAGAGGAAATTGTATAAAGTATGGGGATAATGTCGATACGGATGTGATTATTCCGGCGCGTTACTTGGCTATTCAGGATCGAAACCTTCTGGCTACCCATGCCATGGAAGATATTGATCATGACTTTCATAAGAAGTTGAAAAAAGGGGATTTGGTGATTGCCGGGAAAAACTTCGGCTGCGGATCTTCCAGAGAACACGCACCACAGGTTTTAAAGGACTCCGGGGTTTCTTGCATCATTGCGGAGAGCTTTGCGAGAATCTTTTTCCGAAATGCCATTAATATCGGTCTTGCCATTGTGGAATCTCCCGAGGCTGCAAAGGAAATCCAAGAAGGAGATGAGGTGGAGGTGGATTTTTCTGCAGGGAAAATTCAGGATATCAGCAGTGGTAAAAGCTACACTATGGCGGTATTTCCTCCTTTTTTACAGGATATGATTGATAAGGGCGGTCTCATTGCCTTTGTAAATGAACGGCTGGAGAAAAAAAGTAGCGAAAGTATAAAAACTAAAAAAATAGCATTGGAGAAAGCTGAGCAGGTATTCCACCGGATTTATGCTTTTCAACAGTGTCTTCCTGAAAAGGAATAAAACACTGTTTATCCTGATAAGTCTTTTTGAAGACTTTCGCTTCTTCCTGAAATACGGGAAGAAAAGAACTCTTCATTTTTGATAAGCAGTAGAGGCCTTCGCCTTCTCCCGCATTTCTTTCGGGTACATGGAGGCTAAAGACTTGTGTACTACACGGTCTTCCGAGGGGATGAATTCGTAGTCCTTATAGTCTTTAAAAAAATAGCAAAGTTCTCCCTGATAGAGAGGAACAGTAAGAATAAGCGACTTGCCTTTTATTTTTAAATGATAGTTTTTCGGAGCAAGTGTAAGAGGGACGGGAACAGGAGAAGGAAGAGAAAACTGCAGGCAGAGTTTTTTTATTTCATCACTTACTAAGAGCTCTGCTTTTTGAAATTGAATATTCCCCTGAAAGATATTTTCATAAGTTAAAAAGGAGAAGAGAGCCGGAAGGTTTTGGATATCTTCCCGATTATGAAGAAGCAAGAAATTCTTCTTTTCGCTGTCTTTATCCCGTAAATATTCCTGATAGACGGAAATCAGCTCTCCTCCACTATAGCGGTCTTCACGATGAATTCCTAAAAAGCGCTCACAGGATTTAAGAGAAGCGCTATCCAGACCGTAGAATTTTTTTCTTTTACGAATGAGTTTAAATAAATCAAGCTGTTTCATATTTAAGTGAAGAGGAAGTTTTCCATAGGACTTAGCTATGGACTCGATGAAACGATTATCAAAAGCCCTCTCCGTTAAAGCTAATCAGACATTTTTTTGTTTTGCAAAGAGAGAGGAACTGATCCAAGATTTCCTCTTCATCGCGGACACTGTCGGCAAAAGAACTGCATCAGTTCCATTTTTCCTTGTTAAAGAAAAGAACACCAAGGAGATAGAGCTGTGAAGACTTTGGACTAAGCCCTGTCGTTTCAATATCATAGAGGAGAACTTCTTCCAAAGAATACTTTTGAGAATTAGAAGTAAAGGTTGCTTCTAAAGTAGCCCTATCTTCCGTATATGTAAATGCATGTTTTATTATTTCCATCTCGCCTCCAAATGAGCGGATATTGAGAAAAAAATTTCAATTTTCACATTTATTTCATATTTTTTTGTTCTATAATGAGCAAGCATAGTTTAACATAAGTGTATCAGGATTTTAATAGTAAGGAGAAGAAAAATGAAGGAAGAAGAAAAGCGGGAGGGAGAACTTTCTCAGGAAGTGGAGAAGCTTCTAAATGAAAAACCAAAGAAGAAAAAGGAAAAGAAGAAGTGGATATTTCTCGGAATTCTTCTTCTTTTTGTACTTTTTATTTTGAAAAACATGCTATTTCCGGGGAAGGCTATGGGGATGCTTGTGAATACGGAAAGCCTTTCCAAGGCAGACATTCAGGAGAAACTCAGCCTTTCCGGTCCTGTTTCGGGTACCCAATCCCAGCATGTCACTTCGGCACTTCATGCCAAGGTTAAGGAAATTCTTGTAAAGGAAGGCGACAAGGTCACGGAAGGGCAGCTCATCGCAAAACTCGATACCAAGGATGTTGAGGAAGCTTTAGAGGGGCAAAAAAACGCAGGTGGAGCTGGCTAAAAGCAAACAAAGAAGATGCACAAAAAATGCGAAAGTAGAGTATACCAAGGCGCAGACCACGTATAATACAGCTCTTTTGGATTTTCAAAGAAAGGCCAGTTTATATGAGAGCGGAGATATATCTCAAAGTGAATATGAGCAGGCGGAAAGTGCTTTAAAGGATGCCAAGGCAAGCCTTTCGAGTTTTAAGCTAAGTGGAGGATCTGTGCAAGTCTCCGAAAGCTACGACTTACAGATTAAGTCGGCGGAAGAGTCCCTAAAGAAGGCACAGAGTGCAGTGGATTCCGCTGAAGTGCTAGCGCCTATTTCCGGAACAATTACGAGAGTTAATGTGCAGGTTGGTCAGTTTGCGGATAACTTACTGGACGGAAAACCCATGTTTACCGTGGAAAATCTGGATCAGCTGGAGCTTTCCATCAGTGTTTCCGAGTATTCGATCGGGAAATTAAGTCTTGGACAGAAGGCCATCATCACTGCGGATATCTTAGGAGACGAAAAGCTGGAAGGGGAGGTTTCTTCCATTTCTCCGACAGGAGAGCAGAAAAACGGAACTACCGCAGAAAGAGTTATTCCGATTAAGATTAAAATAGACGGAGATAAAAAGGGACTTTTATCCGGTATTACTGCTAAGCCGATATAGTGCTTTCCGAGGCCAAGGATGTTTTTGTTGTTCCTCTTTCCGCTGTGACAACGGGAGAAGACGGAAACAGTCGGATTTACTTGGTGGAAGACGGGAAGATTCATATTGTAGCTGTAAAAACAGGAGTGGAAAGTGATGTTTCCGTAGAAGTCAGTCCTTTAACGGAGGATGCATCCTTTAAAGAGGGAGCCCATTTCGTAAGTGCTCCGGATGCGAGTCTTACGGAAGGCATGGATGTTACGGAAATGCCTAAGGATGCTCCGGGTGAAAGTGTAAGTGCCGAAGAAAACGCTGTTATCGTAAAGAACTAGGACAGAATAATGAATGATGTACTCATTGAACTTAAAGATTTAGTGAAAATATATGATACCGGAGCAGTAAAGGTCTTGGGGCTCGATCGAATTAACCTCAAGATTCAAAGAGGGGAGTTCGTAGCGATAATGGGACAGTCCGGCTCCGGGAAATCAACGCTTATGAATATACTGGGCTGTCTCGATAAGCCGACTCTGGGGCACTATTTTCTGGACGGAGAAGATGTTGCCGCGATGGATCCGAACACCTTAAATAAGGTGCGAAATGAGAAAATCGGCTTTGTCTTTCAAAGCTTTAACCTGATCAGTCGTATGAGCGCTCTTCGAAATGTGGAAATTCCCATGATTTATGCCCATAAGAAGTCTCCGGCGGAACGGCGTGAGAGAGCGGCAATGCTTCTGAGAAGGTAGGACTGGGGGGGAGAATCCATCATCAGCCGAATGAAATGTCCGGGGGACAGAGACAGCGTGTAGCCATTGCAAGAGCACTTACGAATGAGCCGCCCCTGATTCTTGCCGACGAGCCGACCGGAAATCTGGATACGGCAAGTTCTGTAGAAATCATGGAAATGTTCTCCGCCCTCCATAAGGCAGGAGCAACGGTTGTCGTAGTTACCCATGAGGAAAATATTGCAGCCTATACGGACAGAATGCTTCGCTTTTCCGACGGAAAGCTGATTTCCGATGAGAAAAATGAGAATCCGACAATGGTTCGAGATTTAAGTATTTTTGAGGGAATGTATAAAGGAGAGAATCATGTTTCTTGAGAATGTGAAAATGGCACTGGGTTCCCTGCGGGCCAATAAACTGCGTTCCTTATTGACCATGCTCGGGATCATTATCGGTATCGGCTCTGTGATTTCTATAGTATCTATCGGAGACAGTCTTCGGAAGATGTTTTCCGATCTTTATAAAAATGTCGGTGTGACGCAGGCTTACATTATGATTAACCCCTATATGGACTCGAATGATATACGAGAAAGCGATTTTTTTACGATGGATGACTTAAATAAGGTAAAAGAAATCTTCGGAGACCGTATGGATTATGTGGACCCTGCCGCTTTCGACAGCATCAACGTGAAAGTGGGAAGAAATCAGCTAAAAGTAGATCTTGAAGGAGTGGATTACAAGTATCAAGATCTTCAACCGGTTAATATTGTCAGTGGGCGCTATATCACGGCTAAGGATGTACAGGAAAGAAAGCCGGTAGCTCTGATTTCCAAGAACACTGCATTAAAGCTTTTCGGTACGGAAAATGCTGTGGGAAAGAGTTTTCGAACGGATTTTAGAGGAGAAATGCAGGAATTTAGCGTCATCGGAGTCTACTATAAGGATGTGAGTCCGATTGAAAAGCTCCTTTCGAGAGGAGATGATAAAAATGGAGAAGGCATCGTACCCTGGACCATTATTGTCGGGCCTTCCGATTATTTTAATTCTATTCGCTACTTTGGAAAAAAAGGCTTTAGCGCAGCGGATATGACGAACTTAAATAACGATATGAAAGCATACTTTTTCCCAAGTAAAGAACAGGAAGCCCGAGGATTGGTATATTTCTTCCGTTCAGGATGAAATGAAGCAGGTGGACGGTGTTATGGGCGGAATTTCCGCGGCAATCGGAGGTATTGCTGCGATTTCTCTTTTGGTAGGCGGCATCGGGATTATGAATATCATGCTGGTTACGGTTACGGAAAGAACAAGAGAAATCGGCATCCGTAAGGCACTTGGTGCAAGCCGGGGAGATATTCTCGTGCAATTCCTTACGGAATCGGCACTGCTATCCGCACTGGGAGGGCTTATTGGTGTGATTTTGGCGACGAGTCTTGTCCATCTTGGAGCTATGGCTTTTAACTTAACCGTAGTGGTGAAACCGGCTATTGTTGTCATTGCTGTAGTCTTTTCCGCAATTGTTGGCGTCTTCTTTGGAATTTACCCTGCCAATAAGGCGGCGAAGGAAGATCCGATTGTGGCACTTCGATATGAATAATCGTGATCTTTCGATAGGAATAATTGTGGCACTTCAATAGGAATAAAAAAACTGGAAAAATAAGAGAAAAAGAGGCTATACTGATAAAGTTGAGTTTGATTTTCAAGAATTTAAAATTATTTTAAATATTCTGGCATTTTAAGGAGGAGAGCAATGACAATCAGAGAGGCTATGGAGAAAAGACACATGGTAAGAAAGTATAAGAATACTGTTTTACCGGAGGAAATTGTAAACAAGCTGAATGAAAGAATTGAGACTTTAAATAAAGAGCATCATTTAAATCTGGTACTTCGCACGGAAGACGGTACTGCCTTTGCAGAGTTAATCGATAAGTTGATTACCAAGAATGCCAAGAACTTCATCATCCTTGCTGCGGATCCCGCTGAAGGCGTAGAAGAGAAAATCGGCTACTGCAGTGCAGACATCATGCTCTATGCACAGGAGCTCGGTTTAAATACCTGGTGGGTCGGCGCAAGCTTCAATAAAAGATGCCGTAAAGAAGGAGTGCCCGAATCATACGGTTTACGGTGTGATTTCTATCGGCTACGGGGAAGAGCAGGGCAGTGTGCACCGCAGTAAGGAAGACTTTGAGGTTTGCTCCTACGAGGGGGAAGCACCGCAGTGGTTTAAGGATGGCGTAGAGTATGCTCTTATGGCGCCAACCGCCTTCAACAGGCAGTCTTTCTACATCAAGGGAAAAGGGAATACCGTGCACTTTGAGTACAAGGCAGGAGAGTTCCGGGCATTGATACCGGACTTGTGAAGTATCACTTTGAAGCCGCTGCCGGAAAAGAAAACTTCGAGTGGGCATAAGGATTAGAATTTTAAATTAAAGAAAAGTATTTGTAAAAAAAATAAAATTAAATATAGTTTTGATGCAGTATAGGGTCTGAAAGTGTGCACCACTTTCAGACCTATACTGCTTTGAAGATGGCTTTTCTTTTTGTTGAGAAAAACCCTGCTTTTTATGCTAGACTATTTCGGATTGGAGAAAAATATGATCTGTTTTGTACATGGAATTTTAAGAGAAAAAGAGGATAGTTTGATTATAGAGGCAGGGGGCTTGGGGTACGGTGTAAGAGTGCTGATTTCCGTGCTTTCCGAGGCCCCTCCCATTGGAGAAGAGCTTCTTTACATACCTATTTTTTTCAGTTCGGGAAGACGGACAGGACTTGTTCGGTTTCTTTTACGGAGAAGGATAGAGATTTTTCATGCAACTTATTTCCGTTTCGGGAATCGGTGCGAAGACTGCTCTCGGGATTCTCTCCTGTTTTAGAAGAGAAGAGTTGATTGCACTGATTCTTTCAGCGGATACTAAGCGTATTCAAAAGGCACCGGGTCTCGGAAAGAAGTCTGCAGAACGTTTGATACTCGAATTAAAGGATAAATTACAGGTAGAAGATGCGTTGCCGGGGGCAGTGGAAAACGAAGAGCCGCTCATTTCCGGAGGCTTTAGTGAGGCCATGCAGGAAGCCATTGAGGCCTTACTTTCTCTGGCTATAAGCAGGGAGAGGCAAGGACGGCCATCGTTAAGTTACCGAATGTAGAGGAGATGAATGCGGAGGAAATATTACGATCCGCCTTACGGAAACTCGCTTTTTAAGGAATGGGGATGGAAAGAAGACTAATTCAGACGGAGGAAAGCCGGGAAGATTTGGTGTATGAGCCGAAGATTCGTCCCAAAATGCTTTCCGACTATATCGGGCAGGAAAAGCTGAAGGAAATGCTCTCGATTTATATCGAAGCGGCGAAAAAGAGAAAACAAAGCCTGGACCATTGCCTTTTTTACGGTCCTCCCGGACTTGGAAAGACGACGATTTCCAATATTATTGCGAATGAGCTCGGCGTAAATTGTAAGATTACCTCCGGACCGGCGATTGAAAAACCGGGAGAAATGGCGGCTATTTTTAAAACAGTCTTTCCGAAGGGGATGTCCTCTTTGTGGATGAGATTCATAGATTAAATCGTCAGGTAGAGGAAGTACTTTACCCTGCCATGGAGGATTTTGCAATCGATGTCCTTCTTGGAAAGGAAAGCAGTACCCGTTCCCTTCGTTTGGAGCTGCCACATTTTACTTTAATCGGTGCAACGACAAGAGCCGGCCTTTTATCGGCACCCTTAAGAGATCGTTTCGGAATCATCAGTAAGCTGGAATTTTACAAGAAGGAAGAACTCACGAAAATTGTGCTTCGCAGTGCCAAGGTACTTTCCGTTCCGATTGAAGAGGACGGGGCAAAAAGTATTGCCATGCGTTCCAGAGGAACACCTAGACTTGCCAATCGTCTGCTTCGAAGAATCCGGGATTTTGCGGATGTAAAGTACGAAGGTGTGATTACCAAAGATGTGGCGGAGGAAAGTCTGGATTTACTGAATGTCGATAAGCTGGGGCTCGACCAAAACGACAGGGCCTATCTTACAGCCATTGTAGATAAATATTCCGGTGGCCCCGTAGGCCTCGAAACTTTGGCAGTCAGTCTCGGAGAAGATAGCGGAACGGTAGAAGATATGATTGAACCGTATCTTTTACTGCAAGGCCTCATTGATCGCACAAAAAGAGGCAGAGTCGCAACAGAAAGTGCATACAGACATTTAGGTCTGGTCCAATAATCGAGAAAAGGTGAGAAGCAATGGGAGATAAAAACACAGTAGATGTAATCATTGACGGAAAGATAGTCAGGGTAAGCGGAACAGAGTCGGAGGCTTATCTTGTCAGTGTTTCCAATTATTTAAATGCAAAGATTACTTCTTTTTAAAAAAGGAATTTAAAAACTACAGATTATTGGATGAGGACCTTCGCTCCATTCTCTTGCAACTCAACATTTGTGATGACCTTTTTTTCAGGAGCAGGCTAAGACAGAAAAAGGCGGAGCAGGAAAAGGAAGAGCTGGAGAAGGAGATCTATTCCTTAAAGCATGATCTCGTGAAGTCACAGATGAAGCTGGACGGAGCTCTACAGGAGCTAGAAAAAGCACAGAAAAAACTGTTTGAGACAGAAGGAAATAAAGGAGAGCAATAATGGGGGAGATGTACAGGGCGGAACTTTTAGCGCCTGCCGGTTCCCTTTCGGTATGTAAGGCTGCGGTTTTTGCCGGAGCCGATGCTGTTTATATGGGAGGACAGAAATATTCGGCAAGAGCCTTTGCGAAGTCCTCCGTATCGGAGGAGGATGAACTCCTCTTGGCAATCGAGCTTTGCCATCTCTATGGGGTGAAGCTTTTTATGACGGTGAATACGCTGTTTAAGGAGAGAGAGCTTGAAAAGCTTTTAGAGTACATGGATCCCTATGTGGAAGCGGGAGTGGATGCCATAATTGTGCAGGATCTCGGTGTAGCCAAAGTTCTGAAGGAAGCTTATCCCGATTTACCTCTGCATGCCAGTACCCAGATGACAGCCAATACGAGAGAGGCGGTTTCGCTCCTCTCTTCTTTTGGTATGGAGAGAATTGTGTTGTCAAGAGAACTATCTCTTAAAGATATTTCTGACATTTACGAGAATACCGGCGCGGAACTCGAAGTTTTTGTGCATGGCGCGATGTGCTACAGCTATTCCGGTGCCTGCTTTATGTCCTCTCTTCTCGGGGGGAGATCCGGAAACAGAGGAAGATGCGCGGGAACCTGTCGCCTGCCTTATACTACAGGCGGGAAAAAGGGGAATTTCCTGAGTATGAAGGATATGAATACACTGGATTCTCTGGAGGATATTTTTAAAAAGCCGGTGCCTATTCTTTGAAAAATTGAGGGAAGGATGAAGTCGGAACTGTATACGGCGACCGTGGTTTCCGTTTATCGAAAATACCTTGATTTGGCATTAAGGGGGGAAAGCTATACGGTTTCCGATCAGGACAAACAGCTTTTTAAAGGCGGTGTATGACCGAGGTGGAGAAACTTCCTATTTGCATCAGCATAATTCTAGGGAAATGATTGCACTTTTAGATCGTCCGTTTTCGAAAGGAAGAGGAAGAACTTACTGCTTTTTATAAGAAAAATCCATGGAAGAGCGGGAAAGAAAGCTTCCCCTATCTATGGAGCTTAAGGTGGAAAGCGGTGCGGTTTTTAGAGCTGTACTTAGAACAGGAAGATATCCGCATCCGTGTTTTTGGAGAGCAGCCCGTGGAAAAGGCGAAGCAGAGAGCCACAGCCAGGAAAGAAATGGAAAAACAGCTCTTAAAGCTTGGAAACAGTTGCTTTTATGCGAAAGCCATACGTATTACAGGAGAAGAAGAGGTTTTTATTCCCCTTTCCGCCTTAAATGCCTTAAGGAGAGAGGGATGTGAAAGAGTAAGGGAGGCTATTCTTGCCAAATTTAGACGAAATCCGAGAAATCGGGAGTTTAACGGTATCCGTTGAAAGAGAAGAGCAGCTGGAAGCATGCCTTAAGGCAAAGAATATTCAGCGTATTTATTTGGATGAATCTTCTTTTTCGGAGGAGGAAATCCGGCGCTTTGCCAAGAAAATAAAAGAAAGAGGGATAGAAGTCGCGCTTCGATTTCGAAGAATTGAAAGACGGGAAGACCAAGGAAAGTCCTGTCTTTCCTGGCTTACGGAAAATGAAGAAACTTCTCTTTTTTCCGCCTTTTTGTTTCGCAGCTTAGATCAAGTTTCGGTCTTACAGAGGGTGGAAAAAAGAAACTTTCACTCTGTTTTTGATTATACGCTTTACAGCTACAATGCCTCTGCTTTAGAGGTTTGGAAGGACTTTGGTGCAGAGTACAGTCACTTTCCCGATAGAGCTGAATTTCCGGGAGGATAAGGATTTTTCTTCTTGGGCAAATAGCCGAGCTTTCGACAGAGCTTCTCATTTACGGGCATCTTCCCATGATGGTGAGTGCCAACTGTGTCGAAAAAACAAGAAACGGATGCACGAAAAAGAACCATATTTTAGGATTAAAAAGACAGACAAAATAAAGAATTGTCTGTTCGTTTGTATTGTAAATTCTGCTATAATCAAATCTTCAATGCCGATGTTTTTTCTTTATTCGGTTTGGAAAAAGAAGTCGCGGCCCTTAAGCCCGACTATCTTCGCCTGGAGTTTACGGTGGAGAGTAAAAGTGAAGTGGAAGAGGTTCTTCAAGGAAAGATGAATAAGAGTTTTACCAGAGGGCATTTTCATAAAGGAATTGAGTAGAGGTAGAGAAATTCAGGAAAGAAACAGTTTGGAAATAAAGCTTCCGAATTGCAACTTTTCATGAGTATGCGTTTTAGTAAGGGGGATAAGTATGGGAAATCTCTTCAGTAGTTTTGCCAAGATTATCAGCATTCTTTTAATGCTTTTATACAGCTACGGGCTGTTTCGAAATTTATCGATAGATTACAGAGAGGGAAAAAAGAAGCTATCCGGTCTTTTATATAAGATATTGCTTCTTCTTCACTTTATTTCCTATGCGGTGCTGTATTTTCAGACGGGAAATCTGTTTTATATCTATTTTTATCTGCCGCAGCTTCTTTATTTTTTGCTTTATCCTCTTATTTGGAAGAAGCTCTATCCCTTCTATAACGAGGTATTACTGAATAATCAGTGCCTTTTTCTCGCTCTAGGCTGGATTCTACTTGCAAGACTGCAGGAAGCTAAGGCGATTAAACAGTTTGCAGTTGCTATGGCGGCAAGTCTCCTTGTTTTAGTGATTCCCTATATCGTGGATAAAATTTGGGATTTTCAGAAATTTCGCTATATTTTTGCGGGGATAGGGATTCTTTCCTTGCTTCTCGTACTTGTACTGGGCTCGGTTAGCTTCGGTGCGAAAATGAGTGTGAGTCTTTTTGGCTTTCGTTTTCAGGCATCGGAATTTGTGAAGCTCTCCTTTGTCTTTTTCCATAGCGGGAATCCTCTCGGAAGAGCATGGGAGAGAAGGCGTCATCCATTCTGCGTGTGTCGCGGCAGTGCACGGCATCATTTTGGTGCTTTGTAAAGACCTGGGTTCCGCCCTGCTCCTTTTTATTTCCTATGTTTTTATGCTCTATGTCGCAAGGAACCAGATTCTCTATCTCTTAGGGGGAGGGCTTGTTTCCGCCTTGGCAGGCGTGCTGTCATACGGCTTATTTTCTCATGTGCGAACCCGAGTTTATGCCTTTATCGATCCTTGGAGAGATATGGCGGGAAAAGGCTATCAGATTACCCAATCTCTCTTTGCAATCGGTACCGGCGGATTTTTGAGGGCTCGGCCTTTTTCAGGGACTTCCCAATAAGATTCCTATTGTGGAAAATGACTTTATTTTTTCCGCTCTTTCCGAAGAAATGGGAGGGGTAGTGGCCATTTGCCTAATCCTTATCTGCCTTTCCTGCTTTATGCAAATGATGATGATGGGAAGAGATATGGAAAGCTCCTTCTATAAACTTGTGGCTCTGGGCTTAAGCATAATCTATGTCATTCAAGTGATTCTCACGATTGGAGGCGCAATTAAGTTTGTACCTTCCACCGGCGTAACCCTCCCTTTATGAGCTACGGCGGATCCAGTTTGATCTCCAGTTTTTATCGTATTCGCCCTTTTCCAGTCCCTCTTTATCATCCAAGGACAGGAAGATGAGGTAGAAATGGAGGAAGATGCGGAAAGCGCAGAACAACAGGAAATGGAGTCGGAGGGAGAAGATGCGTAGAGTTGATAGCGAAGAGAGAAAAAGAAGCAGAAAAGGAAACGAAAAAGAATACAGAGAAGAAGATAAATAAGCAAAGAGAGAGACAGGCGGAGAGTAGACGGGAGGAAAGCTCTTTCCGAAACGAAAACTTGCCATGATAAGAAGAAAGCAAAATCGAGAAATGCTCAGGGATCGTCTATCTCTTTGCCCTCATATTCTTTGCTATGATTGTCTATTTTTTTGTCATTTCATCCTGTTTCAGGCAGAAGATAAGATGGCAAGCCCTTATAATGCAAGAATTGATTATCTTGCGCAAAAGACGGTAAGAGGGGAAATTCAAACGGCTGACGGCATGGTCATTGCAAAAACCGTGACGAAAGAAGACGGAACGGAAAGTAGAGAATATCCGAGGTGCTGCTTTCGCCCATCCTGTGGGCTACAGCGTAAAGGGAAAGACCGGCATAGAATCTCTTGGAAATTATTACCTCACAAATTCCGGCATCAATCCCTTACAGAAGTTTATGAATGAAATCGAAAACAGAAAAAATCCGGGAGATACCTTGGTCACGTCTTTAGATGCGGATTTACAAAAGCTTGCCTATTCTTTACTGGACGGAAGAAAGGGAAGCATAGTTTGTATGGAACCCTCCAGCGGAAGAATCCTTGCCATGGCATCCGCGCCTTCCTTTGACCCGAATCAATTACAGGAAAATTGGGACAGTTTAATATCCGAAGGTAATACGGACGGGAATCTTGTAAATCGCGCAACACAGGGACTCTATCCGCCGGGATCGACTTTCAAGCTCCTTATGGCACTGGAATATATTCGGGAGCATCCGACTGACTGGCAGGATTTCAGCTTTAAATGTAAGGGAGAATACGTGGACCCTTCCAATCCCGCAAATGTGGTTCACTGTTATAACGGAGAGGTGCACGGGACGGTGAATCTCGAGTCTGCTATTGCGCAGTCCTGTAACTCGGCCTTTGCTTTTATCGGATCGGAAATAGATGTAAATCGCCTTCAAAGCTTAGCGGAAGATTTTTATTACAACAAGGACTTGTCTATTGGGCTTCCTTCCAAGGCAGGGCAGTTTAGCTTGACAGCGGATTCTCCGACCTGGCTTAAGATGCAAAGCGGAATTGGACAGGGCGAAACACTCTGCACTCCTCTGCAAAACCTTTGCATGGTTTCAGCCATAGCAAACCACGGAACACTTCGTTATCCGACCATTCTTTCCGAAGTAAAATCAAAAGAAGGAACGGCGGTGCATCATTTTCCGAAGGGAGAAGAAATCACACTGATGTCTTCTTCCGAGAGCGATGCTTTGAAACAATTTATGCGTTCAGTTGTTACGGAGGGAACGGCTTCCGCTTTAAAAACCAAGGCATATCAGGTTTGCGGAAAGACGGGATCGGCACAAGTGAAGGAAGGCGGAAAGCTGAAGACCAATGCTTGGTTTGTCGGCTTTGCTCCTATGGATGATCCGAAGCTTGCGGTCTGCGTCCTTGTGGAAGACGGAGAGACGGGCGGAAGAACGGCAGCTCCCTTGGCAAGAGAGCTTTTTGATTTGTATTTAAAGTAAGTAGAGTGAGAATTTTTATGATCTATCTATCATTGAACGGCTATTCCTAAAGTGTACGGAATAAATGTTAGAGAACAAAGGAAGATGTATGAAAAGGCTATTATCGTATATTTCTGAGTTAAAAGGGAAGAGTATCATTGCACCGCTTTTCAAATGTTTGGAAAGCCTCTTTGAGCTTTTTGTCCCTATGGTTATTTCCTATATGATTGACAGTGGAATTCAAAAGGGAAATACGGTAATAATCTGGAGAAGTCTCTTTCTCTTATTATTCCTTGCCTTAATAGGTCTATCTTGCGCAATAGTAGCACAGTATTTTGCGGCGGAAGTGGCGATGCATGTGGGACAGTCCTATCGCAATGCCTTATTTCATAAGGTCCTGAATCTTTCCTACAGAAATGTAGATGAGGTCGGTAGCGCCTCTTTACTGACAAGATTGGGGCCCGATATTTTTCAGATTGAATCCACGGTAAATATGGTTTTACGCCTGTTTCTCCGTTCTCCCTTTATTGTGTTCGGTGCAGTGATTATGGCCTTTCGGATTTCCCCCTCTATCTCACTGCTCTTTATTCTGGTACTTGTCCTTCTTTCCGTTCTTATTTTCGGGATTATGCTGATTACCATGCCTCTGTATAAGAAGATTCAAGTGGCTTGGAGAAAATCACAAAGCAGGTTCGGGAGAATATTCTCGGTGTCCGGGTAATTCGCGCATTTTACAGAGAAAAAAAGGAAGAGGAGGGCTTTCAGAAAAGTAATGAAGACTATACGGCCATGCAGGTAAAAGTGGGAAAGATTTCTTCCTTACTGAATCCTCTAAGCATGTTGATTATTCAGCTCGGTCTTATGGGAATTTTTGTATTTTTAGTTCTAAACTGGTGAACGACGGCAGGCTTTTTCAGGGAAATGTAGTTGCTCTTACGAACTATATGAGTCAGATTCTCGGAGAGCTCCTGAAGCTTGCCAACTTGATTATCCTCATTTTAAAAGGACTCGCCAGTTTAGACAGAGTGGAAGAGGTTTTTTCGATAGAAAAGGAACAGGCAGAAGAGGCCTCTTCAGATTTATCAAGACAATCCGGAAGCATGGAGAACGCTGAAACAGAGAATGATTCTGAAATAAAATTCCGGCTAAAAACAGAATTTTCGTCTTCGAATAATTCAAAGCGGAATACGGAAGAGAATACCCGTAAGGATGAGGAAGAAGCTATCGTTTTTCAAAATGTCTCTTTTTCTTATGGAAATAATGGTGAATATGCCGTGTCGGATTTAAATTTTTCCGTAAAAAAAGGAGAAAGTTTAGGAATCATCGGAGGGACGGGTTCCGGAAAGACGACTCTGATTTCTCTTCTATCCGGCTTTTACCCCGGCTACAGCGGAGAAGTCCGACTCTTCGGGAAAAACCGGCGGAACTATACAAAGGAGGAGCTCTACAGCTCTATAGCGCTGGTTCCGCAAAAAGCAGTGCTGTTTTCCGGAACGCTTCGAGATAATCTACTTTGGAGAGAAAAAAATGCTCAGGATAAAGAGCTCTGGGAAGCGCTCGATATGGCCTGTGCGAAGGAATTTATAGAGGAAAAGGGAAAGGGACTGGAACTTCCTGTTACAGAGGAGGGAAAGAATTTTTCCGGAGGGCAGAGGCAGAGGCTTTGTATTGCAAGAGCTTTAGTGGGGGAGGCAAAATTCCTTATTTTGGACGATTCTTCTTCTGCACTCGATTTTGCCACGGAAAGAAAACTTCGACACACACTTTCCACCTATAAAAGGGTAGAGAATAAAATCATTATTTCGCAAAGAGTGGCCAGTATCCGAGACCTGGATAAGATCATCGTCATGGATCAGGGGAAAATAGTCGGTATGGGAAGGCATAAGGAGCTTTTGGAGAGTTCTCCGATATATAAGGAAATCTGTCTTTCCCAGCTTAAAAAAGAGGAGTTGTAAAATGGAGGAGAAGATATATACGCAAGGGAAGGTCTTTCGAAGAATTTTTGCAATATGCCAAGGTCTATAAGCTTTGGATATTTTTATCTTTTTTTCTTTCGTTTTTGACCGTAGTTTTATCCCTGACCCTTCCTATTCTGATGGGAAAGGGAATCGACCATTTGCCGGGAAAAAGGAAAGGCGGATTTTTTTCAGGCCTGTTCCGGATTCTCCTCATTATGCTTCTGATTTTAGTACTTACAGTTTTTTTCCAATGGTGCATGAATCAGGTGAATACCTATTTAAGCTATAAGCTTGTGGAAGACCTCCGACGGAATTGCATCCATCATATGCAGAAACTTCCGATTGCCTATTATGATAAGGAAAAGCCCGGAGACTTACTCAGCAGATTAACAACGGATATAGAGCAATTTTCCCAAGGGATTCTTATGGGCTTAAATCAATTTCTGCAGGCTGTACTGACGGTCATAGAAACGGCAGTATTTCTCTTTATTTTGGAGTGGAAAATAGCCGTTATTCTGCTTCTTATTACCCCGCTTTCCTATTTTATTGCAAAATTTATCGCAAAGCGTGCCTATATTTACTTTCAGAGGCAGTCCAAGGAAAGAGGAGAGACCTCGAGCTTTACAACGGAAGTAGTAGGGAATATCAAGTTGATTCAGGCTTTCCAAAAGGAAGAGGATATGGAGAAGCTCTACCAGGGAGAATAATGAGAAGATGTCCAGATCCAGTATGCAGGCAAATTTCTACAGTTCTCTGGTCAATCCTCTAACTCGTTTTTTAAATGCACTGGGTTATGCGCTTGTTGCCGGAATCGGCGGATATCTCGCCATTCTCGGAATGCTTTCCGTAGGGAGTTTAAGCTCCCTCCTGGCCTATGCCACGCAATACGCAAAGCCTTTTAATGACATTACTTCCGTGGTTACGGAGTTGCAAAATTCTCTGGCTTCCGCCTCTCGTGTATTTTCTTTTTTGGATGAAAAACCCATGGACAGAACGAAAGAAACGCAGGAACTCAGAACGGAAATCAGCGGAAAAGTGGCTCTCTCCATGTGGATTTCTCCTATCAAAAGGAACAGAAGCTGATAACGGACTTTAATTTGGAGGTAGAGCCCGGGCAGACAATCGCGATTGTCGGTCCTACCGGCTGCGGAAAGACGACTTTAATTAATCTTTTAATGCGTTTTTATCCTCCCAATCAGGGAGAGATTTATCTGGACGGCTTTCCTTATGAGAAGATTGAAGAAGCTTCTCTTCGAAGAGCCTACGGCATGGTACTGCAGGAAACCTGGTTAAAATCCGATACCGTTTTCGAAAACATTCGTTATGGAAAAAGAAGACGCCAGCTTGGAAGAGGTAAGAGAGGCCTGCAAGAGGGCGCACTGCCACCATTTTATCATGCAGCTTCCGAAGGGCTATGATACGGTTCTTTCCGAAGACGGCGGAAATCTTTCTCAAGGACAAAAAGCAGCTGCTTTGTATTGCAAGAGTCATGCTGATGGATCCGGCTATCTTGATTCTGGATGAGGCAACAAGTTCGATTGATACCCGAACGGAACAGAAGGTACAGAGCGCTTTTCAGGAAATGTTGAAAGGCAGAACCGCTTTTATTGTAGCGCACAGACTTTCCACCATACAAAATGCGGATTGCATTCTCGTGATGAAGGACGGAAACATCATCGAGAAGGGCAGTCACAGTGCGCTTCTTCAGGAAAACGGCTTCTACAAGGAGCTCTATGAAAGCCAGTTCCGGGCAAGTTAGAAAAACGGAATCGTACTCCTAAAAAGTACCGCTTCGTGTATCAAAAATATCTTGGATAAATTCTCGAACCGATGTTCACAAAGAATCCATTTTACTTTTTGCCGTATTTTGTTTTATAATGTCACGTATTTAATGAGTATTCGTGCTTTTGCAGGATACTCATTATTATGTGGTGGACTTTGTCCTTTCCTACGTTATGGAAATGGAACTTTGTTCCTCTATAGTATTATTTTTTTGTCCTGTACAGAAATAGGAAGTCCGTTTACCGTGTATTTTGTCAGTTTTAGGAGGAGAATATGACAATCATTAAAAACCTTGTCTAAATCCGTGAGAGAATTTAAGAAAGACTCGATGCTTTCTCCCGCTTTTGTCAGTGCGGAAGTGGTTTTAGAGTGCATGATTCCGTTCTTTACGGCAAGACTGATTAATCAGATGAAGGTGGATGCTTCCTTCCTATGATCTTTCGCTACGGCATAGTCCTTGTGATTATGGCCATGCTTTCTTTAGTTTGTGGAATTAAGGCCGGAAATTATGCCTCTTCCGCATCGACCGGTTTTGCAGAAATTTAAGAAGAGATATGTTTCAAAAGATTCAGGGCTTTTCTTTCAGTAATATTGACCGATTTGAAACCTCTTCTTTGGTTACCAGACTGACTACGGATGTCAGTAACGTCCAGATGGCCTATATGATGCTTGTGCGTCTGGCCTTTCGTGCGCCTTTAATGATGATTTTCGCCTTTACGGCCGCCTTTCTTCTTGGCGGAAGAATGGCTATCATTTTCTGCCTTATGATTCCGTTTTTTTGGGAGCCTCTCTTGCGATTCTGATTGCGAAGGCTATGCCGATGTTTGACAAGGTCTTTAAAAACTATGACGCCTTGAACGATTCCATCGAAGAAAACGTACAGGGCATGCGCGTTGTCAAGGCCTTTGTAAGAGAAGAGTACGAGAAAAAGAAGTTTAACGATAGGGGCGGAAAAAGCTTGCGAATGAGTTTATTCGGGCAGAGAAGCTTGTTTCGATTACGAATCCTTTAATGCAGTTCTGCCTTTATATTGGGGTTGTTTTCATCCTGAGCTTCGGTTCTTACCTCGTTGTAATTACACAGGGCTTAAGTCTGGATGTCGGACAGCTTTCCGCCTTACTGACCTATAGCTTCCTGATTTTGTCGAGTCTTATGCTGGTGGCCATGGTTTTCGTTATGGTTTCCATTTCCATAGAGTCCTCCCGAAGAATTGTGGAGGTACTCACGGAAGAAAGTGACTTACAAAAATCCGGAAAAACCCGATTATGGAAGTTCCCGAACGGTTCCATTGATTTTTCATCATGTTTCTTTTAAATATTCGAAAGATGCCAAGAAAAATGTGCTTTCCGATGTGGAAGTGCACATTCCGTCAGGTGCGACGGTGGGCATCATCGGTGGAACCGGTTCTGCGAAGTCTTCTCTAACCCAGCTGATTTCCCGTCTTTATGATGTAACGGAAGGGGAGGTTCTGGTTGGCGGAGTGGATGTACGGAACTATGATTTGACCGTACTTCGTGATCAGGTAGCCGTGGTTTTACAGAAGAACATCCTCTTTTCCGGAACGATAGCGGAGAATCTGCGCTGGGGAAATAAAAAAATGCTACGCAGGAAGAAATAGAGCACGCCTGCAAGCTTGCTCAGGCTGCTGAGTTTATTGACAATATGAAGGACCGCTATGAAAGTCATGTGGAGCAGGGAGGAAGCAATTTTTCCGGCGGACAGAAGCAGAGACTTTGTATTGCAAGAGCACTCTTGAAAAACCGAAGGTCCTGATTTTAGACGATTCGACTTCCGCGGTGGACACAAAGACCGACGCCCTGATTCGAAAAGGCTTTAAGGATTTCATTCCCGACACCACAAAAATTATTATTGCACAGCGAATTGCTTCCGTACAGGATTCCGACCTCATTTTGGTCATGGATAAGGGGCGCGTTATTGCGCAGGGAAATCACGAGATGCTAATGGAAAGCTCGAAAGAGTATAGGGAAACCTATGAGTCGCAGAACAGAAAGGAGGAAAAAGATGGAGAATAAAAAGATGGAGAATAAAAAAAGAAAGGAATCGATAAAGACTTTTTTTCCGACTTTGAAACGAATTCTAAAAAACACTTTTTAGCTTTTTATCCGGTCTTTTTGCCTCTTACACTAGTTTTGATTGTAGTCAATGCCGTAGTTTCGGCGATTCCGTCCCTGTTTCAGCAGAAAATCATCAGCCTCGTGGAAAGGGCCTATAAAAGCGGGGAATGGAAGTCCGTTTCCGAGCCGATTTTTAATCAAATTACTATCCTCGCAATTTTATACGGTATTTCTTTACTGGCTGCTTTTTATCTATAACTGGAATCTGGCGACAATCACACAAGGCTCCTTAAAAAAATACAGACAAAAGATGTTTGACGGCATGCAGGACCTTCCGATTTCGTTTTTTGACAGAAATAAGACCGGAGATATCATGAGTCATTACACAAACGATATTGACTCCATGCGGCAGTTTATTTCGATTTGTATTCCGCAAGCACTGTCTTCCTTTTATTACTATGGTGACGGTTGTTTTTTTCTGATGTTATATTACTCTCTTTGGCTAAGCCTCCTCGTTATTTTTGGGCTCTATCCTGATGATTCGAGTTGTAAAGGATATCGGCGGAAAGTCCGGTCACTTTCTTTGTTCGCCAGCAGGAAGAACTTGCGAAGTCCGAGGGCTTTCATCCAGGAAATGATGAACGGGCAAAAGGTAGTGAAGGTTTTTAATCACGAATCGGAAGCGATAGCCGATTTTGACCGCTATAACGAGGAGCTTTTTCTCTGTTTCCAATTCGGCAAACCGCTATTCCAGTGTCATTATGCCGATTTTAGGGAAATATCGGAAATATTCTTTATGTCTTGGTGGCTATTCTTGGCGGTATTCTTTTTAACCTATAAGGTACCGAATCTTTCTATATCCGGTTTGGCATTAAGCATTTCCATTGTCATTCCCTTCCTCAATATGACGAGACAGTTTGCCGGTATGGTGGGGCAGATTTCGTCGGAAGTGAATGCCGTAGTGATGGGCATTGCCGGAGCAAAGAGAGTCTTTGCCTTTAATGGATGAGATGAAGGAAGAGGATAGCGGTCATATTCGTCTGGTAAGCGTTAAGGATCAGGACGGAGAACTCGTGGAAACAGCAGATCGCACGGAAATGTGGGCATGGAAGGATGTAAAGGAGGACGGAACAATCGTTCTGAAAGCGTCTTTTGGGAGATGTGGAGCTTCGGGACGTCGATTTCTCCTACGATGGAAAGCGCATGATTTTAAAGGGAATCAATGTTTTTGCGCATCCCGGTGAGAAGGTGGCCTTTGTGGGGGCTACAGGAGCGGGAAAAACCACAATCACCAATCTTTTGAATCGCTTTTACAGCATTCAAAAGGGAGAGATTATTTATGACGGTTTCGATGTCTATGATATTTGCTTGGGAGATCTTCGACGCTCTCTCGGGATTATCCTGCAGGATACCGTACTGTTTACCGGTACCGTAATGGAAAATATTCGTTACGGGAAGCTCGATGCCAGCGACGAAGAGTGTATTGCGGCGGCTCGCCTTGCAGGCGCAGACGATTTCATCACAAGACTTCCGAACGGATACGATACCGAGCTTAGTGGTAATGGAGGAAATCTTTCGCAGGGACAGAGACAGCTTCTTTCCATTGCGCGTGCTGCGGTAGCCGACCCGCCTGTTCTTATCATGGATGAGGCAACCTCTTCCATTGATACAAGAACGGAGGCGATTGTACAGAAGGGCATGGATGCTCTGATGGCCGGTAGAACCGTGTTTGTTATTGCCCACAGACTTTCCACCGTACAGAACTCCGATGTCATCATGGTGCTTGGAGCAGGGAGAAATCATTGAGAGAGGAAGTCATGAGAAGTTGATTTCCGAGAAAAGGAAAAATACTACCAGCTTTATACCGGAGCTTTTGAGCTGGAATAAGAATAGTTTCTTGCAGAGAAATGGATTTTTTTGATGCCAATTTGTAAAAGCAAAGTAAATTGCAGCAAAATTTCTTGCTTGCACAATGCTGAAAACCTGTGCTATACTGCAGTGGTTGCCACAATAGCACAGTTGGTAGTGCATCTGATTCGTAATCAGAAGGTCACCGGTTCAAGTCCGGTTTGTGGCCGAAGAGGGAAACGGGGAAGCTTGGCTTCCCTGTTTTTCTGTTTTTCTCTGCTATAATGGGAAAAATAGTGATGAAATAAGCTTGCCTGCGTAAACGGGGCTAAAGCTAGGGTACAGAAAAAATAGGAGTAGAAAGAACTGAGGAAGTAAAGAAATAAAAAAATAGAGAACGAAGAAGGTAAAGAACTAAGAAAGTGAAGAAAAGTAAGGGAATAGGGAAGTAATCTATGAAGAATAAAAAAGAGTTAAAAGTCATTATCGGAATCGTTTTAGTCGTGCTTTTTATAGCAGGCCTATCTTATCTTATTCCGAAACTTCTGTCCAAGTCCTCTCAAAAACTTCGTGTTTTAAAAATGGAGAAAATCCTTTTTGGAACATGACATAAAAAAAGATGCCAAGTTTATAATTCTGGATCAGGAAGCCAAAGAAGTACCTTTTTGAAGAAAGTTTAAGCAGTTTGTCTGATGATGAGCGAAATCCGGCAATGCACGAGGTGAATTTTATTGAAGTGAAAGACGGGAAGGTGCTTTGCACGGAATCCAATTGTAACAATCAAATCTGTGTGCACACTCCTGCCATCAGTAAAGAAAATGCGGATTTACCTATTGTTTGCCTTCCGCACGGTCTGATTTTACAGATTGTAAATTGAATTCTATTCTTGTGACAGAAAGTTCTAACAGAACAAAGGAACCAGTTCTAAGAAAACAAATGATATTGTTTTTGCTGACGTAGAGTGAACTGTAAGGAGGCTTATATGGATTACGAGGGAAGGATTTGTCGTTCTCCTATGGAGAAGAGTTCTTATATGTTGCCCGTGACTGTCGGCTGCCCGTATAACGGCTGTCATTTTTGCAATCTCTTTCGTGACCTGCACTACAGAGAGCTTCCAATCTCACAGATAGAAGAAGAGCTAAGGCGTGTTCAGAACGCAGGAGGAAAGCCTAAGAAGATCTTTTTAGGAGACGGCTGTGCCTTCGGTTTAAAAACCGTTCAGCTTTTTAAAAAATACTGAATTTAATTCATCAGTACTTTCCAGAATGCGACATAATTAATTCTGACGCAACCGTCACAAGCATTCGGCTGAAAACGGACGAGGAGCTTAGGGCTCTTTCTGAGAACGGTTACAAGCATCTCTATATCGGAATAGAGAGTGGACTTTCGGATGTCCTATCCTTTATGCATAAGGAGCATGATGTAGCGGAAGCGGAGCGGGAAATTGCGAGAATTAAAAATGCCGGTATGATTTATGATGCGCATATCATGAGCGGTGTCGCAGGAAAGGGGAGAGGGATAGAAAATGCGGAAGCCCTGGCCGCTTTTTCTAAATCGGACAAAACCGGAATTTGTCGTAAACTTTTCCATGTTTATCTCCTCCGATACGCCATTGTATCAGGATATTGTAAAGGGAAGTTTTTCAGCCGGCAACGGAACTGGAAAACCTAAAAGAAGATAGAAGACTGGTGGAGCTTTTAGCTAAGGATGGAAATGCATTATTCTATGATTCCTTTCATGACTGTATTCGAAAACGAGTCCGAGGGACTTTGCCGGAGGACAGAGAAAAGATGCTTTGCCAGCTGGACAATTTGATAGAAGAATTGGAGAAGAAAGAATCGATCTATGCCACGGATTTTTCCTACAGGGGATATCCGGCTCAGACGATGTTCGATTTGGAAAATAATTTATAGGAGAGACAGATGGAGAAGCAAAAAATATATCTGGACAATGCCGCAACTTCTTTTTCCGAAGCCGGATGTAGTTCCTAAAGCTGTCTATGACTACATGACAAAGCTCGGCACCAATGTGAACCGAGGAGGCTATGCAACAGCCTATGATACGGAATCCGTTGTATTTGAATGCAGAGAATTGCTTGGGGCTTTGTTTCATGCTCCGGATTATAAAAATGTAGTATTTACAAGAAATATTACGGAGAGCCTGAATGTGGTCTTAAAAGGTCTCTTGCATAGCGGAGATCATGTCATTGTTTCTTCCATGGAACACAATGCGGTGATGCGACCTATCAAACAGCTGGAAAAGGAGGGAGTCAGCTTTACAAGAGCGCAGTGCGAGTCGGACGGAAGCTTAAAACCGGAAAAAGCTCTTGAACTGCATTCGACCGGAAACAAAGGCGGTAGTGATGACCCATGCCAGTAATGTTTTCGGTACCATGCTTCCTATTCAAGAAGTGGGCGCTTTTTGTAAAGAAAACGGATTGGCTTTTATTCTGGACTCAGCACAAACAGCCGGTGTTTTCCCGATAGATATGGAGAAAAATGCAGATAGACATTCTTTTGCTTTACCGGACATAAAGGACTTTTTAGGACCGCAGGGAATAGGCGGCTTTATACTCCGAGATGAGCTTGTCATGAAAAATAGAGCCATTAATTTCGGGAGGAACCGGGAGCCTTAGCAATCTGGAGACGGTTCCGGAGTTTATGCCGGATCGTTTTTGAAGCGGGCACGCCGAACTTTACCTGGGAATTTTCGGCTTGCATGCTGCATTAAAACTAGGCTTCGAAAGCTCGGAGAAAGCAAGCTTTATTAGAGGAAAAAGACGAAACAGAAAAATGTGGTTTTTGAAGATGAAAGAAAATTTTCAGTCTTCTAAGTTCCTCGGAAGAAGACATAGACAGAATTAGAAAACATCTTTACACGAGGGTGCGGATAATGCAGAACTTTTTCATCTACGAGAGCACTGCTTTTGCAGCAGCTCTTAGAAAATAATCAGAGAACATGAACTGCAGCTTACGGAAGAATTTCTGAAATCTGCTGGATCCCTTAGAAAAAGAAGGAAAGTTAAAGATCATCGGAAAGAAGGATACGGAGATGCGAACCGGAGTGGTTTCCATCCAGACGCTAACCAGAGAACTATCCGATACGGCTTTTCAGCTGGATACTCGCTATGGTATTATGACAAGAGTCGGCCTGCACTGCGCCCCGTCCGCCCATAAAACCATGGGGACTTATCCAACGGGAACGATTCGTTTTTCCTTTGGCTTTGCAAATACGGATAAAGAAGTAAAGCTGGCTATTGATGCTCTAAAGGAATTACTGGAGGAAGAAAAGTAAATTATTAGCAAAGGAGATATTTCTATGAAGATTATTGTGGACAAAAGTATTGCCGATTTAGGAAAAAAGAGCATAGTGATTGCCATTGCCAAAAATGTGGATCCCGCTGCAAAGCTTTCGGATGCATTTCTTGAAAAGCAGAAGAAGATGGAAGAGTGGGCACTGAACTGTGATGCGGAGGAAGCGGCAAAGCATCCTGTAAATCAAGGCTATATTGACTCCATTACAGCTGTAGGGCGCAGTACTAAAAGAATCCGCCTACGGCTGTAGCCCTCATTCAAAATATCAAGCGCCGCGGCTCTATGCCAAACATTAACAGCATTGTAGATATCTACAATGTAGAGTCTTTGCATTCTTTCCTTGCTATCGGAGGACATGATTTCGATAAGATTGAGGATGAAATCTGCTTTACGGTCAGCAAAAAGGAAGATGTTTTTTATCCGATTCTTGCTCCGGAGAAGTATGTAGCGGAAACAGACTATGTTTACAAGGATAAGAAGGGCATCATGGCATGGATTGATGTTCGTGACGGTGAAAACTACAAGTTTGATGAGAATACAAAGAATGCTATTTTTATCATTCAGGGAAATGCCAATACTTCCGTAGAGATGCGTCTGGAGGCCTTGGAGCGGATTCGTAAGGACATGGCGGAATGTATGCCGGATATGGAGTTCTCTACCCATGTCATTACCTATGGTGATGAGAATACGGAGATATAAATCCATATAAAATAATCTGATGGAATCAATAAACTTATTAATTTATAAGTTTTACAAATAAAAAGAGCTTGCCTATATTAACTCACAATTTCTCAAGTTTTTCTTCTTTTTCGTATAATGGTTACATAACTGTTAACATGTGTACGAAGAAGCCTAAAGAGCGTGAGTTTTCTCGTAGACACCGGAATATTTCCGGTGTTTTTCATTACTAGATTTATGTTTTCTTCAGGAGAGAAACTTATATCTGTTTATCGAAAAATTATTGCAGGACAATCGCAATAAACCATTCAGGAGGTTAAATTATGGACAAGAACCATCAGATGTGGTCCGATCTTGGCATGGATCTGGACAAACACGACTTACTTTGTGCTGCCCTTCCGGGAGCATACGGCGATGTATTTTTTTAACACAGGAGAACCGTCCGCAGGGAATGGACTATTTCAATATGGTCGCTGCGGATATTCACGGGATTCGTCCTGCCGAATTGATTCAAGCGCAAAAAGAAGGTAGAAAAGTCATCGGTACCTTCTGCGTATTTGTTCCGGATGAGGTAATTATTGCGGCAAACGGAATCGTTACCGGTCTTTGCGGCGGTTCTCAGTTCTGGGTACCGGAAGGAGAGAAGGTGCTTCCCGCCAATACCTGTCCTTTGATTAAGGCCTCCGTCGGCGCAAGACTGGGTAGAACCTGTCCCTATTTCCGTATTGCCGATATGTTTGTCGGAGAGACCACTTGTGACGGGAAGAAGAAAGCCTATGAGATTCTTTCTGAAGATGTAAAAATGCACATTATGCACCTTCCTCATGGAAAAAGACCGCAGGACATTGCCGCATGGGACAAGGAAATCCTTGATTTTGTAAAGGTAATGGAAGACTTTAGCGGAAATAAAATCGATATTGATAAGTTAAATCAGGCAATTCACATTGTGAATGAAAAGAGAAAGGCCCTGCAAAGACTCTATAATTGTAGAAAGAACAGCTGTGTCCCGATTAGCGGAAGAGACGTTCTTCTCATTATGCAGATTGCTTTCTTTGATGATCCGGAGCGTTTAACTGCGCAAGTAAACAGTCTCTGCGACGAGCTGGAAAAAGAATAAAAGAGGATGTTTCCATTGCTCCGAAGAATGCACCAAGAATCTTGATTACAGGTACTCCTATGGCTGTCCCGAACTGGAAGATGCATAATATTGTAGAAACCAGTGGCGGAATCGTGGTATGCGAAGAAAATTGTACGGGAACTCGCTATTTTACCAATACTGTAAAAGAAAAACAACAAGACCATGGAAGAAGCTGCTTCCGCACTTACGGAACGTTATTTTAACAATATTCATTGTGCTTGCTTTACTCCGAACCCGGAAAGAATCGACGATATCCTAAGACTTGCGAAGGAATATCAGGTAGACGGTATTCTCAATGTAAACTTAAAGTTCTGTAATCTCTATGCTACGGAAAAACTATTTTGTGGAAAGACGCTTAAAGGAAGAAGGCTATAAGGTATTAAGTCTGGAAACAGACTACGAAGACAGTGATGCGGAGCAGTTGAGAACCCGTGTTAGTGCTTTCCTCGAAATGATTGAAGCAAATAAGTAAGCAAAGCTAAGTCCTAGGGAATATTTCTTTAGGGAAACAGGGAATAGGAAATCTGGCAAAATTGTTATATATCTTAGAAAAGAAGAAGCCGGGAGACATGACAAAAATACTATATCCTTTTTTTGATAATCATGAACAGGCTATTAAATTGCGACAGGATTTGCAAAATGCGGGAATCGGCTCCGTTATTGCACCAACTCCTCGAGAGGCAAGTTTATGTTGCGGTGTTTGCCTTCGGATAGACGAACAGGAGTATCCTGCTCTGGAGCGATATTTAAAGAATAATGCGTCAACGTATCGTGAGCTGAAGAAGATTAATGAGTCTTTCAATGCAAAACGGGATTCCTACCTTTAATTTTACAAATAATCGGAACCTGCAAAATAATACGTGAGCAAAATGTAGAAATTTTATTATTTTTTTATACTATAACGACCGATAGTAAAAATGTATTTGCACTATTGGTCGTTTCGTTTTTACAATAACTTACAAATTACTAAACTTTGCGTTGCAAACCTTACAATTTAAGCAAGTACCGTTGTATTAAATTTTTTCGTGTCGTAATATAAAGAAAGGTAAGGAGAAGAGGTTTTGTATGAAAAATAAAAAGCGGATAGGTTTTTGTTCTATTGTTGTTATGACAGCTCTTATTGCCCTTCCGGTGTACGCTGGACAGTGGCAGAAGGGAAGCGGAAAGAATAGCGCTAAGTGGTGGTACAATCATTTAGATGGTACATATCCTAAGTCTTCATGGGCGTGGATTGACGGAAATGGGGACGGTCTTGCGGAGTGCTATTATTTCGATCAACAGGGATGGTTGGTTGTAAATAAGACGGTGGAAGGATATAAAGTGGATTCTACCGGTGCTTGGCTTGAGAATGGAGCTGTACAAGTAAAGTCAGTTAGCGAGTCCGGTGTATTTACGAACGGGAAAAATGAAGTCAGTAATGGCACAATAGATATGGAGAGTGACTTAGAATTAGGGACCGCTGATAAAGCTGCGGTTTCTGCGGAAGATAAAGCAAGTGTTGCCGTACAGGATAAGACAGGATCTGTTCTTGAAGTGTCCGGTCGTTTCGGAGGTCCGGGAGAGGGAACTTCCGACTTTTCTTCTAATCCTGCAGTTGTAGCTGCAAATGGAGATATGTCCGACTTAATAGGATATGCCCGTTCCTTTATTGCCGTTCTCCCTTATAAGACTGCAGGAAGCTCTCTTAGTACCGGTGCAGATTGTTCGGGATTTACACAAGAAATCTATAAAAAATTCGGTATATCTATTCCGAGAGATTCGCGTTCTCAGTATGCTGCTTCTCAGAAGATATCCGAAGAAGAACTGCAGGCCGGTGATTTGGTGTTCTACGGTTCCAGCCCGAGTACAATTTATCATGTAGGAATTTATTCCGGAAACGGAACGATTATTCATGCAACGAAGAGCGGAGACTATGTAAGAGAACATGACTATCATTATGCAAAGCCCTTTGGTTTCGGAAGATATAAGAGATAGATTTTTATGAAAAAAACAATCTGTTTTTCCGGAGTTTTGCGTAATGAAGTAATAACAGCCTTTTTTTCTTAATGGCTGTTGTAGTGAAGCTTTAAACGAGAGCAGCTCAGGTCACTCTCGTTTTTTTATGCGAGTGTCCACTTTCTTTTTTTATGAAAGAGTCCACTTTGTTTATGTTTACAGAAAGATAAAAAATTGATTATTATAGCATGGTGTCTCAAAGAGACTTTATTTTTCAAGATAAATGGAGTTCGAAATGAATAAATGGAGTTTTAGTAAAAATATAGCAATTGCCGGCATATTGTGTTTATCAATCGGCTTTTTATCTTTTGCCGGTCCCGGAGAGGATTACAAAAAAAAGTTGGACGCAGAAAATCCTGTCAAAGAAACTGCGCAAACTATAAGTGTTTCTTCCGAAGTAAAAATCGGATGGTACTTCCGACCCTTCTGTTTCGACGGAAAATCAAAAAGAAGAGAGGATTTCTGCTGCGCTTTCCGCATCACAAGTCGGAAAAAAAGAAGAACAGATTCTTCTCCTTTTGGACCATAAGCTGAGCCTTTGGAATAAAAAAGAGGGACGGTATATAAAGTTTAAAGAATGGCAATGTGGCTATGGAAGAAACGGTTTAAAAGCTGCAGAACTCAGAAAAGAAGGAGACGGTACTACTCCTAAAGGAGCTTTTCCCATTTCTTTTGCCTTTGGTTTTGCAGAAAGAGAAAATACGAAGCTTCCCTATAGACAGATAAAAAAGAACTCGGTTTGGTCTGATGAAAAAGGTAGTTATAATCAGTGGGTAGAGTCAAACAGATATGTTTTCAGGTGAGCAGCTTTGGAATTATAAGATATGTTATGAAAAGGCCTTGGCGATTGGGTTTAATCAGGATCCGGTTGTCTATGGCAGAGGTTCGGCTATCTTCCTGCATATTAAAGCACCGGATACATGGGAAAGTTCCGGCTGCGTTACTGTGGAAAAGTCTTCCATGGAAGAGTTATTAACTTTGGTTAACGAGAAAGTAAGTATAATGATTCTTCAGAATGAAGAGGAAATCAAGGCATACTAGGAGGCAGAATGGATAAGAAGAAAAGAGTATTTAGAGATTATTTATTTATTGTTATTGGAAGTTTTTTAATTTCTGTTGCTTCCTTATCAATTTATGATAGAGCGGAATTGGTAATAGGAGGTGTTACCGGTGTGTCTATTATCGTACGTCACCTCTTTAATATTCCCTTATGGCTTAGCTACAGTATGATTAATATACCGCTTTTTGTTTGGGGATTCTTTGCTAAAGGTGGAAAATTTCTTTTCCGCACAGTGATTTCTACTTTGCTTTGCTCTTTTTCTCTATATTTTACCTGCATGGGAAATCCTTCCCAAGGATGATTTCTTCCTTGCATCAGTGGTAGGCGGAATCTTTATGGGGCTTGGTTGTGGTATGGTTTTCATATCCAATTGTACGACGGGAGGAACCGATTTACTTGCGGCTATTCTGCAGACCAAGTTTAAGCACATTTCCATGGCAAAGCTGGTTCAATTTGTAGATTCTCTGGTTATTCTTTGGGGATTACAAATTTTTTTGGTGTAACCAAAGCGCTCTACGCATTAGTGTCTATCTATGTATTTACCAAAGTTTGTGAAGCCATAATGGAAGGGATGCACTTTGCAAAAATCGGTTACTATTATTTCCCATAAAGGAGAAGAGATTGCCCAGTATGTCATTTCTAAAAATGTCCAGAGGTGTAACCGGCATCGAAGCCAAGGGAATGTATACTAAAAAAACGGAATAACTATGCTTTATTGCGTACTAAGTAATCGTGAGGTTTCGGTTCTTAAGGATGAGGTATATAATATTGACGATAAGGCATTCTTTATTATTTCCGACGTACGGGAAGTACACGGAGAAGGCTTTATCAGAAGGGACGAAATGATTTAATGAGGAAAAATCTCCGAAAATGGATTTTACTTCTCTTAGCAGGATTGTTTATACTTTCCTGCTTTTTCGTTTCTCCGGAAAAAGTTTAGTGTAGAATCGGATTTACCTGAATTTTTTTCTTTTTCTGTATTATTTTCCTCTTGAGAAATATTTTTACATGGCGACAATATTAATTTTGTCGAGCTATCTTTTGGAAAGTCGTGTGCTATCCTATATTGCGTATCCGATTTTACGCTTTGCCAAAACAAGAAACGCGCTTTCCCATATTTTTGATTTTCTTAAGCTTTGGGATTGCCTTGCTATTCGGTACCAGCATCAGTATGTTTTTTACACTTCCTCTTTCCGCAATTACTCTGGGAAAAGAAGAGGATAGTCCCTATCTGTTTATGCATACCGTCTGTCTCCAGATTCTGGCTGCGGAGCTTGGAAGTATTTTATTTCCCTTTACCTCTCTTTCGGATTTTTTTATCTGTTTTTTTGCAATTTAACTATTCCTTTACAGATTATCTCCGCATCAGCTTCCCTTTTTTTCTTTTCTTCTATATTATTTTTGCTACCCTATGTCTATTGCTTTCATAAAGAGAAGAACCGGCCTCTTTCTTTGCAAACTTTAGACAGGTTACAATCTTCTTATGAGGGACTGAAGGAAAGGAGTCCGGAAGGAAAAGTCCATCGCTTTTCGATTCCATTAGGTGTGTTTTCAACTCTGTTTTTTTTATCCTGCATTAGACTTATTCCAATTTATCTTGTGACAGTATTGCTTTTACTTTACAGTCTGTTTTTTAGAAGAGAAGTATTTTTGCGATTGGATTATTTCCTTCTTGGTTTTGTTCTGATCATTTTTCTCCTTCGTGGAAATATTTTTAACCATGCATTTGATACCCCCGCTTTCTCTCTACATTTATCAGCGGAAAAAGAATGCAGTCACTCCTTGGTTTTGGCACAGATTTTTTTACCAGACTTCCGGCTGCGGTTTTTCTGGCTGATTTGACTACAAAGGGGCGACAATTAATCATGGCATCCATTCTATCTTCCATTCATCCTCTTGCCTGGAACTACAGCGGAGTAATTGCCTATTCCATGATGAAGAATCGTCCGCATGGAAAGGTGTTTATCTTGCATTATATTTTTTTACATATTCAAATGCTTTTTACTTTTTGGTTTTTCTTGCTTTCTTTACAGGAAATCTTTAGGAGTTTTATGAAATATTATTTTGCACCCTTGGAATCAATCAGTTCTTATCCCCTAAGAAACGCACATGCACGATCGTCTATAGACAAATACTTCAGTCCATTTGTCTCGGCGAATGAGGAGGGGCATTATACAGGAAAAAAATAGAACGGGATTTATCTCCTAAAAACAATCAAACACTTACACTTATTCCTCAAATTATGGGGAGAGAAGTAGATCATATGTTGAAATCCTTTTCTTATTTGCAAAATCTTGGATATAGTGAGGCAAATCTTAACTTAGGTTGTCCCAGCGGAACTGTTGTGGCTAAAGGAAAGGGAGCAGGGATGCTTCGAGACTTATATTTTTTTAGAGGATTTTTAAAAAACCTGTTTTTAAAGAAAGAAAAAGATTTTGCAATTTCCGTGAAATGCAGAATCGGAATCAGTGATGCCGTAGCGATTCCGGAATTGTTTTCTTTATTTAATCAATTTCCATTCTCGGAAGTCATAGTGCACCCCAGGGTACAAAAACAATTCTACAAAGGAAACGTAGATTTGGAGGGCTTTCAAAAGGTATACGAGATTACAAAGAATCCTCTTGTCTATAATGGGGATATTGAAAATGTGGAAACGGCTCATAAAATTATGGAACGTTTTCCCGGCATTTCCGGCATTATGCTCGGAAGAGGTCTTCTTGCCAATCCTGCTCTTGCAAGGGAAATTCGGGGTGGAAACGAACTGAAAGAAAAAGAATTGAAAGATTATATTCTTGCAGTGGAAAAAAAGCATTTTCGAAGAGATACAGGGAGATAAGAATCTACTTTGTAAATTGAAGGAATGCTGGAGTTATTTTTGCTAAAAATTATCCTGTAAGTATAAAGGGAATCAAAGAGCTTAGAAAGGCGAAGACGATGGAAGAGTATAGAGCTGCAAAGTTTCGCATCTATAGTGAAGGAGAGTTTATCCCGTTTAAAGGAGAAAAAGAATGGATATAGAATATCCGTCATATTATGATCAATTTCATTGTATTGCTTCTTCCTGCAAGGACAGCTGCTGTAGGGGCTGGTGCATTGATGTGGATAAAGATAGCCGGGAACGCTACGATAGGGTTCCGGGGAGCTTTGGCGAAAAGCTGAGAGCAACGCTTAAGGAAGAGAAAGGGAATTATTTTTTTCCCTTTGGAAGAAAATGGGGACTGCCCTTTTCTTAAGAAAAACGGTCTTTGTGAAATGATATGTGAACTGGGAGAGGATGCACTTTGCGAAGTTTGCCAGTCATACCCAAGGATGAAGCGAAGTTACGGAAATTATGCACAATATGATTTAAATGCATCCTGCGAAGAAGCCTTTCGCTTAATTATGAGCTGGGATGGAGAAATACTTCGTGGAAGAGAGGATACAGATGCGGAAGAAATTCTTAGTTCCGAGAAAGAGCGGGAACTAATCAATTTAATTGCTTTTCGTTCCGCTCTATGGGATGAGATTCCGTATTTTCCCAAAGACTTTAACGCTTTCTTTTTAGAACTTTACAAATTCTTTTTAGAAGCGGAATTACTGATATATCCGAATGCTTCAGCTGGTAAATGTAAAAGCCGGAAATATAGAAAGACTAAATTCCGAAAAATGTTCATCTTGACAGTTTTTCATTTCTAAATGAAGAGCGTTTTCTTGAAGCCATAAACTGGCAGAAGAAAATCAAGGAGAAAAAGCCGTGACTTTTTCCAAGTGGAGAAAAATTGTTTTTAGAGGAAGTCACAAAAAAAGGCAAGAAGACATTCGAGTATGAATTCAAAAAAATGAATCCAATATAGTAGAGAAGTCGGAAGGAAACAAAGAGGATAGAATGAATCAATCCCGTTTAGAGGAATATTTTTTTGAAACTTCCAAAAAGAAAAGCAGAAAGACTGGGAGAAAAGCCATGCCGGCGCTTTGCCGTTACTTTCTCTTTTCGTTATACGCTTCTTCCTCTTGAGGAAGCCTCCTTACTTCCTCTATTTTTCGCTCGTGTATCAAAGTATAGAGTGGATCTATACTGCGTATCTTCTTATACTGAATCAATATTCGGTGAAAGATGGAAACTGTTATACAGGTTTAATCGAAGGCAAAGAAATAAAGAAAGAAGATAAGCACTTCTCTTGCTTCTTTTTCCGAAGAACCGAGCATTTTACGAATTGCGGTATTTTTTTCTAAAGAAGTAGAACATGACGAAGAAAATATCCGCCAACTTTTATCATATAATCCTCTTTCCAATATTTGTAAAAAAAGGAGTATAATGTGCTACGTTTGGATTTTTGGATTTCCGGTGTATAGAAGGGATAGGTAGACGTCATGGATCGAATCGGTTTTGATAATGAACAGTATTTAAAGATGCAATCAGAGCACATTAAGGAAAGAATAGCCAAGTTCGGAGGCAAGCTGTATCTGGAGTTTGGAGGAAAAACTGTTTGATGACTATCATGCGAGCAGAGTTCTACCCGGCTTTCAGCCCGACAGTAAGATTCGTATGCTGGGTGAATTAAAAAGCCGACGTTGAGATTGTGATTGCAATACATGCCGGAGATATTGAAAAAAACAAGGTACGTGGAGATCTGGGAATCACTTATGATATGGATGTTCTTCGTCTCATTGATGCCTTTAGGGGGTATGGCCTTTATGTTGGATCTGTAGTGTTGACTCGCTTTACAGGACAGGAGAGTGCCATTGCTTACCAAAAAGAAGTTGGAGTCTCTCGGTATTAAAGTTTATCGACATTATCCTATTCCATCTTATCCTTCCAATGTTCCTTTAATTATTAGTGAAGAAGGCTTTGGTAAGAATGATTACATTGAAACTTCCCATTCCTTAATTGTTGTTACCGCCCCGGGACCCGGTTCCGGTAAAATGGCAGTTTGCTTATCCCAGTTATATCAGGAGCATGTCCATGGGGTTAATGCAGGATATGCCAAGTTTGAAACTTTTCCAATTTGGAATATTCCTTTACAGCATCCGGTTAATCTTGCTTATGAAGCTGCAACAGCAGACCTGAACGATGTCAATATGATTGACCCCTATCATTTGGAGGCATATGGGGTAAGCACTGTAAACTACAATCGTGACGTGGAAGTGTTTCCGGTACTAAAGGCCATGTTCAATACTATCTATGGCAGTTCTCCTTATCAATCTCCAACGGATATGGGCGTGAATATGGTGGGGAATTGTATCGTGGATGATGATGCTGTACGAGAAGCCTCTCAGCAGGAAATCATTCGTCGTTACTTTAATGCCTTAGTGGAAAAAAGAAAGGGAAGCGGAAGCGATGCTATCATTGAGAAAGTGCAGCTTCTTATGGAGAAGGCACATATTTCTGCACAAGATAGAACTGTAATCGGCGCCGCTTTACAAAAAGAAGAAATTACAGGTGCCCCGGCTGCTGCTATTTCTCTTCCAAGTGGGCAAATTGTCACGGGAAAAACATCTCCCTTGCTTGGAGCTTGTTCTGCCATGATCCTCAACGCATTAAAGGTTCTTGCAGGACTTCCTGATGAAGTTAAGGTCATTTCTCCGGAAATTATTGAACCGATACAGCATTTAAAGGTGGAGCATCTCGGAAATCACAATCCTCGACTCCATACGGATGAAATCTTGATTGCCCTTACAATTTCCGCAAATTCTGATGAAAAATGCAGAAAAATGTATGGAACAACTTGCAAAGCTCAATGGCTGCGAAATGCATTCTACTGTGATTCTATCTCAAGTGGATGAGAAAAACTTTGGGAAAAACTTGGAATTCGAATTACCCTGTGAACCTCGTTATCAAAATAAAAAATTATTCCATTCTTAATCTTTTTCCTAGGGATAGGCGAATCAGAGAACAACAAGATATACATGCTTTAAGTGAAATTACAAATGCACTATATAAAAAAGTATACGATATTTTTTTAGAGAACTTTCTGTGAAAGAAGGTTCTCTTTTTTTACGACGGAATACATAAGTGGAATGTTTGTCATAGCCTCCGGTGATTGAACTTAAAAAGAAGGAAATATTGATAAATTTTTTTCAAATAAATCAGACTAAATTATCTTATTTTGCAGAAACGTTAGTCATATATAACTAACTATAAAATGGCATAAACAGCGTTCTCTGTACAATGTGCACAAAAAAATTCCTTCTTTTTGAAAAGAAAAAAAGAAAAATTCGTGTGCTATACTGAGCACGAATCATCTCTTGGAAAAGAGAGGGTATTGTCTTTGAAAAAAAGGCAAAGGTGAGTCTTATAACGGAAACAGATATACTGTTTTCGGACAAGGAGAAAAAAATGAGCAGGTTAATCATTGTTACAGAAAAATGAAGCGCAGAAAACCGTGGAGGGCTTTTACCGCGACTTAGAGCGGAGAATTCAGGCTTCCCAGCCCGGTCTTTGTCCCGTGGATTTGGCAGAGGCATTTTTACATATTTGTCATGCACAGTCCTGTGGAAAGTGTACTCCCTGTAGAGTGGGATTGGGACAACTTGAAAAAAATTAATGGAATCTGTTTTGGACGGTTCCGCAAATATGGAAACTTTAACGACTATTGAAAAAACTGCAGACGCCATTTATCATTCTGCAGACTGTGCAATAGGTTTTGAGGCAGCGAAGATGGTTCTTCGTGGAATACGCGGTTTCTATGACGATTATGCAGAGCATGTAAAGCATGGACGCTGCAATGCGAAGCAGAGTCAGCCTGTGCCTTGTGTATCGCTTTGCCCTGCTCATGTTGATGTACCCGGTTATGTATCCCTGATTCATGAGGGGCGCTACGCAGAGGCGGTGCAACTCATTCGTAAAGATAATCCCTTCCCTGCAGCATGCGGTTTGATTTGTGAGCATCCGTGTGAATTGCGTTGCAGAAGAACTATGGTGGATAAAGCAATCAACATTCGTGGCTTAAAGCGATATGCAGTAGAGCATGAGGGAGAGATTAAAGTACCCAAAATTATGGATAAAACCGGAAAAAAGGTTGCCGTTGTAGGCGGTGGACCATCCGGTTTAAGTGCTGCGTATTACTTAAGCATCATGGGACACGATGTAACAGTTTACGAGCAAAGGAAACAGCTTGGTGGAATGCTTCGTTATGGAATTCCTGCATACAGGTTGCCCAGAGAGATTTTGAATCACGAAATTGACGGTTTAATGAAAACTGGATTCCAAGTCAAGACGGATGTTTCCATTGGAAAAGATATCAGCCTTGCGCAGCTTAAAAGAGAATTTGATGCTGTATATGTTTCGATTGGAGCTCATACGGATAAGAAGCTTGGTATTCCGGGCGAGGATGCGGAAGGTGTTATTTCAGCAGTAGAAATGCTTAGAAATATTGGAGATGATATTTATCCGGACTTCACTGGCTTAAATGTAGTCGTAGTCGGCGGAGGAAACGTAGCAATGGACGTGGCAAGGTCTGCTATTCGTCTTGGAGCTAAAACGGTAAAGGTCGCTTACCGAAGAAGAAGAGTAGATATGACGGCCCTTCCAGAAGAAGTGGAAGGTGCTATCGCCGACGGTTGTGACATCGTAGAGTTGCATTCTCCGGTACGCATTGAAAAGGATGAGAAGGGGCATTGTAAGGGCATCGTTCTGAAGCCGCAGATTATCGGAGGCGTTCGCTATGGCAGACCGTCACCCAAGGATTCTCAGGCACCTGAGGTGGAAATGAAGGCGGATCTTGTGCTTGTTGCTATTGGACAGGGAATCGACTTCCGTAAGTTTGAGGAGTATCAGGGGATAACTATTGAATCAGGAAGAATCAATGCTTTAGATACTTCCGCATTACAAAACGCAGAAGGAATCTTTGCGGGAGGAGATTGTGTAACAGGTCCTGCTACGGTAATCCGTGCAATAGCTGCAGGAAAGACCGCTGCGGCAAATATAGATGAATACCTCGGTTTCTTCCATGAAATCGAGTCCGATATTGTACTTCCACCGGTAAGATTTGATGATAATGCGCCCACCGGTCGTGTCAATATGAAAGAAAGACCGGCTGATGAAAGAGTACTTGACTTTAAGCTCATGGAATATGGTATGACGGATGAAGAGGCTTGCCAGGAGTCCGGAAGATGCCTGCACTGTGATCACTTTGGTTATGGTGTATTTAAGGGAGGCAGAGAAAATAAATGGTAAACTGTACAATAGATGGAAAAAAGGTTTGTGTGCCTGAGCATACAACGATTTTAGATGCGGCTAAAGAAGTTGGAATCCATATTCCCACTCTTTGCTATTTTAAAGATTTAAATGAAATTGGAGCGTGCCGAGTTTGCGTGGTAGAAGTAGAAGGAGATGATAGACTTCATGCTGCCTGCAACAGCCCGGTTTTAGAAGGAATGGTTGTTCGCACCAATTCTAAAAAAGCAAGAGAAGCAAGAAAATACAATGTCGAATTGATTTTGTCTCAGCATAACGTGACCTGCACAACCTGCAGTCGTTCCGGAAACTGTGCTTTACAGTCTGTAGCCAATGATTTAAACATTGTCGGAAAGGATTATTATCCGAAAGATTTGCCGAAGCAGAAGAGTTCGAAAACCTTCCCTTTGATTAGAGAATATGATAAGTGCATCAAGTGTATGCGTTGTATTCAGGTTTGTGATAAAATCCAAGCTACCAATGTCTGGGATGTTGTAAATTCCGGTGGAAAAAGTACTGTGGATGTACGTGATTTCTACAAGTTGGAAGATTCTCCATGTGCACTTTGCGGACAGTGTATCACCCATTGCCCTGTAGGTGCTTTAAGAGAAAGAGATGATACGGATAGAATTTTAGATGCATTAGATGATCCTGAGACCATTGTGTTGGCACAGATAGCACCATCCATTCGTACTGCGTGGGGAGAAGAGTTCGGCCTTGGACCGGAAGAGGCTACGGTAGAAAGACTGGCAAGCTGCCTAAAAGAAATCGGTTTTGACTATGTATTTGATACCGACTTCTCAGCTGATCTGACTATTATGGAGGAAGCTTCCGAGTTTCTACACAAGCTGACTCAAAATGAGGGACAATTCCCGATGTTTACAAGCTGCTGTCCGGGGTGGGTACGCTTTATTAAGAGCCATTATCCGGAGTTCATTCCGCAGGTTTCGACCTCCAAGTCTCCTCAGCAGATGTTCGGAGCCATTGCGAAGACTTATTATGCGGATATTCTGAAAGTAAGTCCTAAGAAAAATATTCTCTGTCAGCATTATGCCTTGCCTTGCCAAAAAGGCGGAGTGTGCATATCCGAATATGACAGACAAGGATGGCAACTTTGATGTGGATGTAGCTTTGACCACAAGAGAGGTCAATAGACTGATTCGTTCTTTCCATATCAGTCCTGCAAAACTGGCTGATAAAGAACTGGATATGCCGCTTGGTATCGGTTCCGGTGCAGGAAATATTTTCGGTGCAACCGGAGGTGTAATGGAGGCTGCACTTCGTTCCGCTTACTACTTTGCAACAGGAGAGAACCCCGATCCGGATGCCTTTCAGGATGTAAGGGGTATGGACGGTTGGAAGGAATCAACTTTTACTATTGCAGGAAACAAGCTGAAGATTGCGGTAGTCAACGGACTCGCAAATGCAGACAAGTTGCTTTCTGCATTAAAAACCGGACAGGTACATTATGACTTTGTGGAAGTCATGGCTTGTCCCGGAGGCTGTGTTGGCGGTGGAGGACAGCCTATTCACGACCAGGTAGAGATGGCGGCGCACAGAGCACCTGTACTATATAAGCAGGATAGAGAGGGCAGTCTTCGTTTCTGCCATGAAAATCCTTCCATAAAAGCAGTTTATAAAGATTTCTTGGGAGAACCTTTATCCGAGCTTGCAGAAGAGCTGCTACACACTGACCAAAAGGGCTGGTTGATGCCCGGTGAAAAATAAGGATACAGGAATTATTCAGTTTTCTTTTTACGACGAAAAAGGCTCGGAAGAATTGCCGAGCCTTTTTTTGTATGGTAAACTAGGGCATTAGAAAGAGGAGAATATTATGGAAAAAAGAAGAGTGATGTTGAAGCTTTCCGGAGAGGCCCTGGCCGGAGAGAAGCATTTCGGATTTTCTGATGATGTTATTTTTAGAGTGGCGGATCAGGTAAAAAGAGCGGTAGATAGAGGCATAGAAGTAGCCATTGTAATCGGCGGTGGAAACTTCTGGAGAGGAAGACAGTCCGAGCAGGTAGACCGGTATAAAGCGGATCAGGTCGGCATTCTTGCGACACTCATGAACTGTATCTATGTATCGGAAATCTTCCGTATCAGTGGAATGAAGACCAGAATTATGTCTTCTTTTTCCATTTCCGATATGAGTGAAGTCTTTTCCAAGGACGAGGCAAATAAAAGCTTTACAAAATGGAGAAGTGGTATTCTGTGCCTGTGGTACGGGGCATCCCTATTTTTCCACTGACACCGGTGTAGTGCTTCGTGCGCTGGAGCTCACATGTAAGGAAATTCTTCTTGCCAAGGCCATTGACGGGGTCTATGACAAGGATCCGAAGAAGTTTCCCGATGCCAAGAAATACGATACACTCAGTATTGAAGAAGTGGTGGAAAAGCGTTTGCAGGTAATTGACCTTTCCGCATCCATCCTTTGTCTTGAGAACCGCCTCCCGATGTCCGTATTTTCCTTAGAGGAAGAGGACGGCATCTTCAAGGCCCTTCTCGGAGAGCACAAAGGAACAAGAGTTACAGCGGACTGACTTTTAAGGAAATACTATCACTTAGCATAATTCTTCAAGTCTTGCCTGTTTACAAATTTGAATAATTATAAATTACTTTTTTTCTATTGGATTTTACTATTGTAATTCTGTATTGGGATATATTCTGCATGAAAATACATTCTGCATGAGAATAAATTCTAATATAAAAATAAATGCTAAAAATACGAAAGTTGAGGACTGAAAAATGGATGATCAATTTACAATCTATATTGAGAAAAATGCATAAGACTCACGACAACTTAATGAGTGAGCTCGCAACGATTCGTGCCGGTCGTGCGAATCCCCATGTTTTAGATCGAATCACTGTGGATTATTATGGTACGCAGACCCCGATTCAGCAGGTAGGGAATATCTCCGTTCCGGAGGCAAGAATCATTCAGATTCAGCCTTGGGATAAGTCTGTGATGAAGGAAATTGAAAAGGCGATTAATATGTCCGACCTCGGAATTAATCCTACAAACGATGGACAGGTGATTCGTCTTGTGTTCCCTGAACTTACTGAAGAGAGAAGAAAGGAACTGACTAAGGATGTAAAGAAGAAGGGCGAAGCGGCAAAGGTTGCTATTCGAAACATCCGAAGAGATGCCATGGATTTGGCTAAGAAGCTGGAGAAAAATGCGGAGATTACCGAGGACGATTTAGCAAGACAGACGAAGGATATTCAGGAGCTCACCGACCACATGATTGAGAAGATTGATCAGTCCGTGGAAGAAAAGAATAAGGAACTCCTTACAGTATGATGGAAAACACGGAGCGCTTTCCAAAGCACATTGCCATTATTTTGGATGGAAACGGTCGTTGGGCGGCTTCTCGCGGGCTTCCGAGAGCACTCGGCCATAAAAAAGGCTGTGAGATCTTGGAACAGATTGTAGAAGACTGCGCAAGGCTTGGTGTATCCTATTTAACCGTATACGGTTTCTCCACAGAAAATTGGAAGCGCTCTGAAGAAGAGGTTGGAGCGCTTATGCAGCTTTTTCGTTTCTATATGAAAAAGCTAATTTCCGTTGCCAATGCAAATAATGTGAAGGCGAAGATGATTGGCGAGAGAAGTCGTTTTTCCGGGGATATTCAGGAAGGAATCCGCGCTTTGGAAGAAAGCACGAAGGACAATACGGGGATGGAGTTTATCTTTGCCGTAAACTATGGCGGAAGAGATGAAATCATTCGTGCAATGCATCGCTTTTCTGCAGAGTACAGGGGAGAGGATTTGAAAGATGCTTTAGCTCATCTTACGGAAGAGCAGCTTGCTTCCTACTTGGATACAAAAGATATTCCTGACCCTGACCTTGTTATCCGTACTTCCGGGGAATTTCGGACTTCGAACTTCCTTTTATGGCAATCTGCCTATTCCGAGTATTATATTACGGATGTGCTCTGGCCCGACTTCAATAAGGAAGAGCTTTTAAAAGCGATAGAAAGTTACGGAAAAAGGGAAAGAAGATTTGGCGGAAGAAAAAAGTAGCTATTGTTTATTTTAAATTTAAAAGGGAGCTCTACAACGAGATATCGCACGCTTTACGCACGATACTCGTTATGAATAAGAATCACTATGTTATAGAGACTTTTTGAGCCTCCGAAGTATTGTTAGGGTAGAAATGATTAAGGGTAATAGTCAGATGGAGAAACAAAACGAAACGGAAGAAATAAAAAATAGAGAAGGCAGTGTTAAAACAGCTCCGAAAGGACAGAACGAGAAGAAACTGTCCTCCTTTTTTGTGCGATTAGCAAGCGGAATTATCTTACTGCTTCTTTTTGTTTATCATCCTTCCCGCCGGAGGAAATCTACTGCTATTTTTTAATTTCATTTTATCTATTTTTGCCTGCTATGAGCTTCTGCATTGTTTTTCCTTTCATAAGGAGAAAATGTCGATTTTACCCTACCTTTTTATTTCTCTGCATTACCTTGCACTTTTCTATGGGAAGCATTTTGAAATGGTCCTTATGCTGGTTTATTTCATTCTGCTCTGTGTAGACTATGTTCTGTTTTATCCGGAAAAGACAATTCGGGAGATTTGCCTGTATTTTCTGATTCTACCCTATGCGGGAATCATGTTTTCCTACCTCTATCAGACAAGAGGCGTCATGCATGGAAAGATTCTGGTTTGGCTGATTTTTCTATCGAGCTGGGCGGCGGATACCTGTGCCTATGCCGTAGGGATTCTTTTCGGAAAGCACAAAATGACACCGGTTTCTGAGTCCAAAGAAGACCTGGGAAGGGGCTATCGGAGGAGTTCTCGGCTCTTTTCTTTTTAACTTACCTTTACGGACTGTATAATAATCAAGTCTATGACGGATTTTTTTCCATTCCCCTGTTAAAGCTTGCGATTTCTGTCGCCTTTGCCTCTCTTTTTCCATTGTGGGAGATTTGACGGCTTCCGGAATCAAGCGGGATTTTGGAATCAAGGATTACAGTAATTTGATACCCGGACATGGAGGAATACTGGACCGTTTTGATTCGGCACTCTTTACTGCTCCGATTATCTACTTTGCTTTGGTTCTTTTTGTGAAAATAATGCTTTTTAGATATTCGTCGTTTTACATTAAGAGTATTGCAGTCTGTTTTTTAAGACAGATTTTTATAAGATGATATATTCTATATTTCTGTAAGAAAAGCCGTTTTTTTATAGGACTCTAAGTTCATAAGAAGCTGCTTTCATAAAAAGCTACTTTTTCTAAGATTGTGTGAATCGAGGATAGATATGAATATTGTGATTTTGGGGTCTACAGGCTCTATAGGCACACAGACCCTGGAACTTTTAAAAGACCATAAGGAATATAAAGTGCTTGCTCTATCCGCCGGAGAAAATATTTCACTATTGGAAGAGCAGGCGCGGGAGTGGAAGCCGAAGTATCTTTGCGTTTTTCATGAAGATAAAGCAAAACTTCTGAAAGAGCGCTTTCAATCAAGTTATAATCGTGACAATACACTCGATTCGGAATCTGCCGAGAACAGTATACATTACGAAAAAAAAGAGAGCGAAAAAGATAGCTATTCACCGGTGATTTACTCCGGAATGGAAGGCCTTATTCAGCTTTCTGCCTTGACGGAAGCCGATATGATTGTAGTCAGTGTAGTGGGGATGGTCGGAATACAGCCCAACTATTTCGGCTATTCAGGCCGGGAAAAAAGTGGCCCTTGCCAATAAAGAAACGTTGGTCTGTGCCGGGCATTTAATCAATGACTTATTAAAAGAGTCGAAGGCAAAGCTTTTCCCTATTGATTCCGAGCACTCTGCAATCTGGCAATGCTTAAGAGGAGAAAAGTCGGAAGAAGTCGAGAAACTCATTTTAACCGCTTCGGGAGGTCCTTTCTTCGGCCTCACAAAAGACGAAATGAGGGGAAAGAAGAAAGAAGATGCCTTAAAGCACCCCAACTGGTCTATGGGAAGAAAGATTACCATAGACTCCGCTACCATGGTGAATAAAGCCTTGGAAGTTTTGGAAGCGCATATTCTTTTTCATATTCCGATTGAAAAAATACAGGTTGTTATCCAGAGAGAAAGCATTATCCATTCCGCTGTAGAGTTTTGTGACGGGGCAATTAAGGCGGAGCTGGGAGTCCCTACTATGCGTGTTCCCATAGCCTACGCCCTGTTTGAAGAGGAAAGAGAGCATTTCAAGGGAGAAAAACTGGATTTTACAAAGGTGATGTCGCTACATTTTCATCCCCCTTCCTATACTGATTTCCCGGCTCTAGCTTTAGGGACGCTACTGCAGGGACTGAAGGGCGGATCTATGACGACCGTTTTTAATGCGGCAAATGAAGAAGCGGTTGCCCTCTTCCTTCAGGATAAAATATCCTTCCTTTCCATTCCGGCTTTGATCGAAAAGGCGATGCAGCTGCATGAGAAGGACTGGAAGGCTTACCCTTCCGTGGATGAGATACTTTCTATTGAACGATGGGCGAGAAACTGCGTAGAAGAAAAATGCAAATCAGGTAGAAGTATAGATCTTAGGAGAAAGGCCAAGGAAGGCTTATAATGAAAACTGATTTTAGATTTTAATACAAGATAGTATAGAGATTAATGATTTAAACAAGTAAAGGAGTAATTTTGAGTATTGTTTTGGCGTTACTTGCCTTATCGTTTTTGGTTTTTCATGAATTAGGTCACTTTTTTTGCGGCGAAGTTTTTTTAAGGTCGGTGTTTTGGAGTTTTCTATCGGGATGGGTCCTCGGATTCTTTCCGGTGTCTTCCGTAACACAAGATATAGTTTGAAACTTCTCCCCTTAGGCGGGAGCTGTGCGATGCTCGGAGAGGATGCGGCAGGCAGCGGTGATTTTTCGACAGCGAAAGGGGAAGAAGAGGAAGATGTTCTGGACTTTGATGGCGTAGTTTTTCCAAGGAAGACTTGGAAAAAAATACAGCTTTTCGAGAAGAAACCCGCATGGCAAAAGATTTATTATCTGCTTTGGAGGGGTCTGGCATAACTTTCTTTTGGCCTTTCTCTTTGCCATTATTCTTACGGTAAATATTGGTACGGAATTTCCGATTATCGGAGCCTCTACCGTGAAGACTCCGGCCATGGAAAGCGGTTTACAAGACGGAGATAGAATTGTAGCTATTGCCTTTGCCGACGGAAGTAAACGCTCCCTTGCCACCTTGCAGGAGCTGTCGATTTTTTTCTTGAGCTTCATCAGGAGGACTTTCAGAAAGGGAGATATCAAACTCACCGTGCTTCGAGACGGAAAAAAAGAGAGTTTTTACCTTTAGCCCTTACCGGGATCCGGAGAGTGGAAGATATCGTCTCGGCGTACAATTAAAGAACGGAAGAGTAAAAGCAAAAAATCTGTTGCAAGTGTTTAGAGTACAGCTATTACGAATTCCGCTTTAATGCACGAATTGTCTTTGACAGCCTCGCCATGATTCTAAGAGGAAAGGTTTCCAGACAGGATGTGATGGGGCCGGTAGGAACCGTGGCCGTGATTGGCGGTGCAGTACAGCAGTCCAGCTCCGGAGGTCTTCGCCTAACGATATTGGTTTTAATGAACCTTTCTCTTATGCTTAGTGTAAACCTCGGGCATTATGAACTTTACTTCCCGATTCCGGCACTCGACGGTGGAAGACTCCTCTTTATTCTTCTCGAAAATGCTTCTTCGTAAACGCTTAAATCCGAAGTGGGAGGAGAGAATCAATACCGTAGGAATGGCTATTTTACTGCTTCTATGGTAGCAATCGTCTTTAACGATGTATTCAACCTGTTTACGGGAGTGTATTCCAAGTTGTTAAACTAATCTGTAATACAGCTGAAATACAAAGAGGAATGAGTAAAAAAATGTGTTTTAGGGAAAACATTGAGGAAGTCTATAAAACAGTGTTTCATCCGGTGATTTTTTTGAAATTGAAATAATCCGGCAAAAAGGGAAAAAGACAATGATAAAAACGAACGGAAACTCAGAGTAATGTGGAACTCGGTTACAAAAGAAAAATGGACTTTATCCCATCCCTTCCTTTAAAAATCGGCGGAGGGAATCCTGTTGTATTGCAGTCGATGTGCAATACCAAGACAGAAGATATAGAGGGGAGTCTTTCTCAGATTCGCGCTTTAAAGATTGCCGGTGCGGATTTAGTGCGTTTAACGGTTCCCGACAAAGGAAGCAGCACTGGCTTTCGGGAAAGATTCGAGAAGAATCTCCCCTTCCTATGGTTGCCGATATTCACTTTGATTATCGATTAGCCATACTTGCTATGGAAAATGGTGCCGATAAAATCCGCATCAATCCCGGGAACATCGGTTCCTCCGATAAGGTAAAAGCGGTTGTAGACTGCGCAAAGGAAAGAAATATTCCAATTCGCATCGGGGTGAATTCCGGTTCTTTGGAAAAAGGATATCTTAGAGAAGTACAATGGAAGAGTCACAGCGGAAGGACTTGCCGAGTCCGCTCTTAAGAATGTGGAGCTCGTGGAAAACATGGGCTATCATAATCTTGTCCTTTCCATTAAGTCCTCCGATGTTTTAATGGCGTATCATGCGCATAAGATTGTAGCGGAGAAATGTAAGCTTCCCTTGCATATCGGGATTACCGAGGCGGGCACCGTCTGGTCCGGTAATATCAAGTCCGCCATGGGGCTGGCTCTTATCTTAAATGAGGGAATCGGAGATACCGTTCGGGTCAGTCTTTCCGCGGATCCCGTAGAAGAAATTCGAAGCGGACAGCTGATTTTGGAGACGCTCGGACTGCGTAAAAAAGCTGTTTCCGTGGTATCCTGTCCCACCTGCGGAAGAACGGATATTGACCTTATTTCCCTTGCAAAAGAAGTGGAGAAGATTGCCTTTTCCTATCCCGATAAGTCCTTAAAGATTGCCGTAATGGGTTGCGTGGTAAACGGCCCCGGAGAGGCAAGAGAGGCGGACCTCGGCATTGCCGGAGGAAAGGGTGTCGGCATGCTCTTTAAAAAGGGAGAAATCATCCGAAAGGTTAAGGAAGAAGACTTACTAAGCGCATTACGAGAGGAAATTGAAAAGTATTCATGAAAAAGCTTTTTTTCAAGTATTTCAAGAACTAAAGGGAAATCAAAGACTTAGAATCACTCTTCATGACGACGGAAATCAGTCGCATTACGTTAAGCAGGGATCGCACGAAGATGAAAATCTACCTGCATAGCGATCATTTACTAAAAAAAAATGAACTCCATGCCATGGAAGAACTCATTCAAAAGCAGGTTTTTTCAGGGAAAAAGATTCAGATAGAAATTCACGAAAGCTTTCATCTTTCTTCCCAGTACAATGCGAAGATTCTTTTTGAGCGTTATGAAGACTCCCTTTTTGGATGAGTTGAAAAGAAAAAAACATTGTGCTCCATCAAATGTTTACAAAGGGAAAGCTAGAGTGGGAAGATGAGTCCACTCTAGCTCTTTTTGCTACCGAAATTGCCCTTTTTCAAAAAGAAGAGGAAGAATGTATCCGGGTTGTTGAGAAAATAGTCCATGAGCGTTGTGGGATTATCCTGCATTTCTCCATTTGGCTTTAGTCCGGAACTGAATAGAGCAGAAGAAAAAAAGATGCATGATAGAGTATGAGAGAAGCGAATATAGGGAAGAAAAAGGAAAAAGTTTGAGTCAATCGGGGAGAAAAAGCAAGCGGAAAAACGCCAACCGGCATAGTAATGATAGCAGTGAAGCCGGCAGCAAGACAGCGGTAAACAAGGAAAGACCGGAAAAAAAGCCTTGGAAAGACTAAAGAGGAAGGAAAAGAAGAGAGTAAAGGAGAGAGTAAAGAAGAAGCTAAAGCGAAAGACGGAAAGCAAGAGATAGATCAGAAAAGAATATAAAGAAAAGAATTTCAAAGAGAAAAATAAAGGATTCTTCCTTTAAGAGAAGCTTCGGCAGTAGAGGTCCTTTTTAAGAGAAGTGATAAAGGAAGATGTTTATTACGGCAGAGATTTCCAGGACGAAATTGTGCCGATTTCTTCGGTTGGAGAATTCTCCGGAACCGTGGCGCTGCAAGGGATTATTCTTCATGTGGATGAACGCCCGACCAGAAAAATCCGGTATGGTCATCTTTACCTTTTCCTTTACGGATGATACCGACTCCATTGCCTCTAAAATCTTCGTGGAAGAAGAAAATCTGGACGATGCGAGAGCTTTTTTACAAGTCGGAAAGACTATAGCCGTAAAAGGGAATATCGAATACGACCAGTACGACAAGGAGCTGGAGCTTTCTCGTGTATTCGGCATTAAAAAGTCTGATTTTTGTTCGGGCGAAGCGTGTGGACAATGCGAAAAGAAAAAGCGCGTGGAGCTGCATCTGCATACCAAAAATGTCCGACATGGACGGGGTTTCCGACATAGAAGAGTATATTAACAGAGCTCTGGAATTCGGTATGCCGGCTCTTGCGATTACCGACCATGGCGTAGCACAGTCCTTCCCGGATGCCATGGCGCATTTAAAAAAGCTAGGAAAGGAAGACGAGCTGCAGATCATCTACGGCATGGAAGGGTATCTCGTAAATGACATGGATAGCGTGATAAAAAAATCTTTCCGAGGACCTTCCCATTTATCCTGCAGTACCGTGGTTTTTGACCTGGAGACGACCGGCTTTGATCCGAAGAAAAACCATATCATCGAAATCGGTGCGGTTAAACTGGAAGACGGAAAAATCGTGGATCGCATGGATCTCTTTGTGAATCCTCGTGTTCCGATTCCCTATCGCATTACCCAGCTTACTTCGATCGATGACTCTATGGTTATGGATGCAGACGGCATTGAAGTAGTGCTTCGAAGTTTCTGGAATTTGTCGGAGACAGTGTTCTGGTCGCACACAATGCGGAATTTGACTATAACTTCGTGGAAAATAAGGCAAAGGCACTCGGCATTCCTTTTAAACGACCGGTACTCGATACGGTTAGTTTGTCAAGACTCCTTCTTCCGAAGCTCCATCGTTTTAAATTGGACACCGTGGCGAAGGAATTAAAGATTGAACTCTTACATCACCACAGGGCGGTAGACGATGCGGAGGCAACCGCCCGCATTTACCTGAAAGAATTGGAGATGCTTGAAAAAAAGAGGCGTGCAGTCCTTAGGGCAAAATAGACAGCCTCGATATGGATACCGTGGGAAAGGTCAGAAAAGCTCCCTAGCGCATCATATTATTTTGCTTGCCAAAAAAATGACCTGGGACGCATCAATCTCTATCGTTTGATTTCCGAGTCGCATTTAAAATACTTTGCAAAGCACCCCCGTATTCCGAAGTCTCTTCTGAAAAAATACAGAGAAGGACTGATTATCGGTTCCGCCTGCTCAAACGGAGAGCTCTTTCAGGCTCTGATTCGCGGTATGGACGATCAGCAGCTTCTCACGATTGCATCCTTCTATGATTATCTGGAGGTACAACCGCTGGGAAATAACCGCTATATGCTTTCCTCCGATAGGTTCAGTGCGGAGACGGAAGAAGATTTAATACAGTACAATAAGAAGATTATTTCTCTGGGAGAGCAGCTCGGAAAGCCGGTTTGCGCAACTTCCGATGCTCATTATACGGATAAGGAGGAAGACATTTTCCGAAAAATCATCCTCGCCACGAAGGGAATGACGGAAGAGGAGGGGGATACCTTCCTTTATTTCAGAAGTACGGAAGAGATGCTTTCGGAGTTTTCCTATCTCGATGAAAAATACCAAGAAAAAAAGGTCGTGATTGATAATCCTCTAAACATCTTTAAAACAATGCGAAAAGGATTAAGCCGGTACGTCCGGACAAGTGTCCCGCCCGTGATTCCGAACTCCGATGAAACATTGCGGGAAATCTGCTATGAAACAGCGCATAAAAATCTACGGTCCCGAAGCTTCCGGAAATCGTGGCAAATCGCTTGGAGAAAGAACTGAAACTCCATTATTTCCAACGGTTACTCCGTGATGTATATCATTGCGCAAAAGCTCGTGGACCAATCCAATGCGGACGGCTATCTGGTAGGCTCCCGTGGTTCTGTAGGATCTTCCTTTGCGGCGACTATGTCCCGCATTACCGAGGTGAAATCCCTTGCCTCCACACTATATTTGCCCTAAATTGTTATTACACGGACTTTGACTCGGAAGAGGTGAAAGTCTTTATTTCGAGTATGGCAGGCTACGATATGCCGCTCTAAAAAAATGTCCCGCACTGCGGTGCGGAGCTTAACCGTCTAGGGCTTTGATATTCCCTTTGAAACCTTCCTCGGCTTTGACGGAGATAAGGAGCCGGATATCGACTTAAACTTCTCCGGAGAGTATCAGGCGAAAGGCACATGCCTACACCGGAACGATTTTCGGAGAAGAAAATACCTTTAAGGCCGGAACAATCGGTACGCTTGCCGAAAAGACCGCCTACGGTATGATTAAGAATTACTACGAAGAACGAGGAGAACAAAAGCGAAATGCGGAGATTGATCGCCTTGTGCAGGGGCCTGACCGGAATCCGGAGAACTACAGGGCAGCATCCCGGAGGCATTGTTGTTCTTCCCACGGTGAGGACATCAATACCTTTACCCCGGTACAGCACCCGCAAATGATGTGGAAAGCCCGATTATTACCACGCACTTTGACTATCATAAGATTGACCATAACCTCTTAAAGCTCGATATTCTCGGGCACGATGATCCGACCATGATTCGAAAATTGCAGGACTTAACGGGGCTTGATCCGGTAAAAGACATTCCCTTGGATTCTAAGGAAGTTATGGATCTTTGTTCGCAATCTACGGAGATTTTAGGGAATTAAGCCGGAGGATATTCACGGAGTAAAACTCGGTTGTCTCGGTATACCGGAGTTCGGAACCGGCTTTGCGATGCAAATGGTAGTGGATACGAAACCGCAGTACCTTTCCGACCTGATTCGTATTTCCGGTCTTTCCCACGGTACCGATGTATATCTAAACAATGCGCAGGACCTGATTTTAAACGGGATTACCACTCTCCGTGATGCAATATGCTGTAGAGATGATATCATGGTCTATCTCATGCACATGGGGCTGGATCCCTCCGAGAGCTTTACCATCATGGAAGCCACCAGAAAGCATAAGCCCTTAAAAGAGGAGTGGTGTCAGGATATGCGCGACCACGGTGTACCGGAGTGGTATATCGATGCCTGTAAGAAAATCAAGTACATGTTCCCGAAGGCACATGCCGCAGCTTATGTCATGATGGCTTACCGTGTAGCTTACTGTAAGGTTTTCTATCCGCGAGAATACTACACGGCATATTATTCCGTGCGTGCGGACGGCTTTGATTTTGATAAAATGTGCTTTGGAGTGGAAAAAGCTCCGTTTCTATATGCAGGAGTATCTGGAGAAGGATAAAGCTTTCCGCGACAGAAAAATCTATGTCTTCGTGATATGCGAATCTGTGAGGAAATGTATGCCAGAGGCATTCGCTTTGCCAAGCTCGATATCTATAAGGCAAAGGCCAAGGATTTTCAGATAACGGAAGAAGGGGAAATCATGCCGTCCTTCAGCTGTATAGCGGGACTCGGAGAGGCGGTAGCCCTCGGTCTTGAAGAGGGAGCAAAATACGGTCCCTATCTTTCCAAGGACGATTTTGTGCAAAGAACACATTGTCCAAAGGCATTTGCAGACAAATTCCATGAATTAGGACTACTGGGAGAAATTCCTCTCTCCAATCAAATCTCTCTTTTTGACTAAGAAGATTGAAATTTTGTCTCTTTTTCGATACAATATGACTATCCATTTTGTTATCAACGAGTTTTCTGTGGGAACGCTTCAGACTCTCGTTGCAAAAGAGGGCTGAATAGAATAGGTTCTCACAAGAAGCTAAGATTGGAGGAAAGGTTTCTATGAAGGTGTATGATACCGGAAGTATTCGTAATGTTGTTCTTTTAGGGCACGGCAGTGCCGGAAAAACGACTGTAGCAGAGTGTCTTTGCTATGTGACCAAGGTGACAAACAGACTGGGCAGCGTAGACGAAGGCAATACAGTTTCCGACTTTGATAAGGAAGAAAAGAAGAGAAAGTTTTCCATTTCCACAAGCTTACTTCCGATAGAATATAAGGGAGAAGACGGAGATTTAAAGATCAATATACTGGATACACCGGGTTATTTTGATTTCGTAGGAGAGGTTGAAGAGGCAGTCAGCGCTGCAGATGCCGCCATTATTGTAGTAAACGGAAAAGCCGGTATTGAGCCCGGTACCGTAAAGGCATGGGAACTTTGCGAGGAGAATCATCTTCCGAGACTTTTCTTTGTGACCAATATGGATGACGATAAGGCTTCCTTTCCGTCAGCTCGTTTTGGATCTGGAGAAGCGCTTTTCGGTAAGTCCGTGGCTCCTTTTCCAGTTACCGATTCGTGAAAAATGAGAAATTTGTCGGCTTTGTCAATGTCGTTAAGATGGCAGGTCGCCGTTTTACCAATTTAAATGAATATGAGGCTTGTCCTATTCCCGACTATGTGGAGAAGCACTTTGAATATTGCTCGTTCTTCCTTTATTGGAAGCTGTTGCGGAGAGCTCCGAAGAGCTCATGGAGAAGTACTTTTGCCGGGAGAAGAGTTTACGACGGAAGAAATCCAGACTGCTTTACGGGAAAAATGTAAAGCATTGTAATGTTGCCCCCGATTCTGATGGGCTCCGGTATCCATGTACAGGGCTTTCAATGTCCTTTTTGCAGGTTATCGATAAGTACTTCCCGTCCCCGAAAGAGCTCGAGGCTATCGGTGTGGATGCTTCCACAGGAGAGCATTTTACTGCGCACTATAATGACGAAGCAACCATCAGCGGAAGAGTATGGAAGACCATTGCTGATCCCTTCCTTGGAAAATACTCCTTATTTAAGATTTGTACCGGTGTTTTTAAAAGGCAAACTCCGAGGTTTACAATGTCAATAAAGAGGCTACAGAGAAAAATTGGTAAGCTCTATGTTTTAAGAGGAAATACCCCGATTGAAGTTCCGGAATTAAAGAGCGGAGACTTGGGAGCTGTTGCAAAACTAAGCATCACAGAGACCGGAGACAGTATTGCGGTTCGAAATGCGCCGATTATTTATCACGCACCGAAGCTTTCCGTTCCCTACACTTATATGGCTTATTCCGCTGAGAATAAGGCGGATGAAGATAAGCTCTCCACAGCTCTTCAGAGAATGATGGAGGAAGATCGTACTCTTAAGGTAAAGGCGGATCCGGAAAACAGACAGAGCTTAATTTACGGTATAGGAGAACAGCAGCTTGAGGTGCTGGCAGCCCGCTTAAAAGACCGCTACAATGTTTCTCTTATCTTAACTAAGCCGAAGTTTGCTTACAGAGAGACGATTAAGAAGACTGCCAAGGTACAGGGTAAGTATAAGAAGCAGTCCGGTGGACACGGCCAGTACGGTGATGTAGTGATGGAATTCTCTCCGAGCTTCGACTATGATCAGGCTTATACCTTTAAGGAGCAGGTTTTCGGCGGAGCCGTTCCGAAGAACTACTTCCCTGCAGTAGAAAAGGGAATTCAGGAATCCTGCAAGAAGGGCCCCTTGGCAGGTTACCCGGTTGTTGGTGTACAGGCAGTCCTCTTAGACGGTTCCTACCACCCGGTAGACTCCTCCGAGCAGGCCTTTAAGACTGCAGCTTCCATGGCCTTTAAGGACGGTTTTATGCAGGCAAATCCTGTTCTTCTTGAGCCGATTGCCCGCCTTACGGTTAATGTGCCCGACAGCTACACCGGAGACATCATGGGAGACTTAACGAAGAGAAGAGGAAGAATTCTTGTATGAATGCCGTACACGGCGGTAAAGCAGCTCATTGAAGCGGAGCTTCCGATGAGTAATCTTTACCTCTATAATACGGATCTTCGCTCCATGACAGGCGGTTCCGGATCCTTCTCCTTTGAATTTGACCGTTACGAGCAGGCGCCCGGTGATATCCAAAACATCGTAATTGCAAGATGCTAAGGATAGAGCGGCGACAGAAGAATAAACGCAAAAATACTATTGCGACAAGATACCGCTCACTATCTGAGCGAATAACAGTAAGAATCACGAAACGGCATGCCTTGAAAGAATAAGGTATGCCGTTTATCTTTACTTTTTAAGCTCAAACATCTCGTTATCTTTTACTTTTTTTAACAAAAAAACAGTGTAAAAAAGTAAAGATGGTGAACAAAAAACCTCGAACTCCTAGTTTTTTTAGTCCTCTTCTTATGCTCTTTCGTCCTATTCACCGCAAGTTGACAGTTTAGGGCGAATAATTTATCATATTTCTTGTTGCTATAAGAGAGTAGGAAAAAGGCACTTTCTTATGTATAACGATTGCCGGGCTAAGCGCACGGCATCTCGTTTTTGACAGGAAGCAAGGTTTGTTCCTTAGCATCCTGTTTTTATAGCGTAAAAAGGGGTAAATATGGTTCGTATTGCGATAGATGCTATGGGTGGCGATTTAGGCGCAAAAGCCATGGTAAAGGGCGCTGTGGAAAGTCTCAAGGAAGAAGGGATGAAACTCCTTCTTTTTGGTGAAGAGGATGTTCTGAAAGCGGAATTGTCTTCTTACAGCTATGATCCTAAGAGGATTGAGATTGTTCCCTGCAGTGAAAATATCAGTATTCATGAATCACCGGTTATGGCGATTCGAAGAAAGAAGGATTCGAGCCTTGTTCGTGGAATGCTGGCTGTGAAAAATGAAGAGGCCGATGCCTTTATCTCCGCAGGCTCCACCGGTGCGGTGCTTGCCGGAGGGCAACTCGTTGTAGGAAGAGAAAAGGGTGTCTACAGACCGCCCCTTGCAGCGCTCATTCCGACTAAGAACGGAGTTTGCCTTCTTACGGATTGCGGGGCAAATGTGGATGCCAAGCCTGAATGGCTGCACCAGTTTGCCAAGATGGGCGCAATTTATATGGAGGAAATGCTGCAGATTAAAAATCCGAGTATCGGTTTAGTCAACATCGGTGCAGAAGAAGAAAAGGGAAACAGCCTTGTGAAAGCTGCCATGCAGATTTTAAAGGAGGACACGGACTATAACTTCATCGGTTCCGTGGAAGCCAGAGATATAGTGGAAGGAAACTGTTCTGTTGTTGTCTGTGATGCCTTTGTGGGAAATGTTGTTCTGAAAATGTATGAGGGTGTCGGAAAGATGCTTCTTTCGGAGATTACGGACACCATGAAACACAGCGGTCCTTTGGCACTTCTTGCGGCTCTTCTTTTAAAGAAGCCCTTAAAGAAGAGACTCAAAAAAATTTGATGCAAAGCAGTACGGCGGAGCACCTATTTTGGGACTTAAGGGACTGGTGATCAAGGTGCACGGAAATACGGACGGTAAGGAAGTCACGACAGCTATCAAGCAAGCAAAGGATTTTGCGGAAAAGAAGCTGACAAAGAAAATAGCGGAGGCTATCGATTTTAAGGAAGTAGAGGAATAAAGATGGAATTAGAGAAGTTAAAGAAGATTATCTGCAGAGAATTAACGAACATTAAGGAAGAGGATATCACAGAAGATACCCGTTTTGTGGAAGACTTAAATGCCGATTCCTTAGATGTGGTGCAAATTGTTATGGGGATTGAGGACGAGTTCGGCATTGAAATTCCGGAAGAAGCAAGCTACCAGATTAAGACTGTCGGAGAAGCACATAAGGCTATTTTAAAAGCATTAGGACAGTAAAATGACAGAGAAGGAAGAGGCGCTTTCCGCCTTAGAAGAGCGTTTAGAATATCATTTTCAAAATAGAGAATTGCTGCAGCACGCCTTAATTCATCCCTCTTACTCCAATGAAATGGGAGAGGCCAAGGAAGCCTCCAACCAGCGTTTGGAGTTTCTGGGGGATGCCGTGTTGGAGCTTATTTCCAGTACCGTGCTTTATCATAGAAAGCCTGCCATGCAGGAAGGGCTTATGACGAAGCTCCGCGCCGCACTGGTTTGTGAACCCGCGCTTGCCGCCGTTGCCAAGGCTCTCAAGCTCTCGGAGCACATCGTGCTGGGAAAGGGCGAGGGAAGAGAAGGAATCAATACAGGGATTCCGTGCTTTCCGATACACTGGAAGCGATTATCGGTGCCATTTACCTGGATAGCGGTATTGAAAGTGCAGCCTCTTTTGTAAAGAAAAAAATCTATTAAATGATATCGAGAAGAAGCAACTGCAAATGGATGCCAAAACCATGCTGCAGGAATATTCTACGGCGAAAGCATCTTCCTCTTCATTACAGTCTATTGGAGGAATCCGGGTCCATTTCATGACCGCTTTTATCGCGTAATGGTGTATCTGGGAGACACTGAGTACGGTATGGGAGAAGGAAGCTCCAAGAAAAAAAGGCAGAGCAGAATGCAGCATACTTTGCTTTAGAAAAAAATAAAGGCGGAAACAGGGGATGTATTTAAAAATCTATTGAGGTACAGGGCTTTAAATCCTTTGCGAATAAAAACCGTACTGGATTTTTTTCCCCAGGGTATTACGGGAATTGTGGGACCGAACGGTTCAGGAAAATCGAATATTTCCGATGCTGTGCGTTGGGTTTTGGGTGAACAAAAGGTAAAACAGCTTCGTGGTGCTTCCATGCAGGATGTGATTTTTGCCGGGACCGCAACAAGAAGACCGCAAAACTATGCCTCCGTGAGCATTTCCTTTGATAACAGTGATCATGCACTATCGCTTCCCTATGAGGAAATCACCGTCAGTAGAAGGCTCTATCGTTCAGGGGAGTCGGAATACCGTTTAAATGGTTCAGAATGTCGTTTAAAGGACATTCATGAGCTTTTTTATGATACCGGAATCGGAAAAGAGGGCTATTCTTTAATCGGACAGGGACAAATTGATAAAATTCTCTCCGGTAAAGCGGAAGAAAGAAGAGCCCTTTTTGATGAGGCGGTCGGGATTGTCAAGTTTAAAAGAAGGAAGGACATCGCCGAAAAGAAGCTGGAAGAAGAACAAGCGAATCTGGAACGAATTCAGGACATTGTCTCCGAGCTCGAAAAAGCAGGTAGGCCCTCTGGAAAAAGCAATCCGAAAAGGCCAGAAAAATATCTGAGCTTCCGTGATGAGCTTGTGGTACTGGAGTCAACGCATTTTTTTGCAAAAAGCTTCAGGATACGGAAAAAGCTGTTGCAGAAAGCTGGAAGAGGCGGAAAAAAAGACCTGAAGGCCTCGATGGAAGAAGAAGCCAAAAAGCAAAATGCGCTTTCCGAGTCCTTTAAAGGCTTAGAGGAAGAGCTCCTCTTACTGGATCAAAAGGAGCAGGAAATCAGCCGCGGAAACGAGGAGGACGAGAGCAGGAAAAAACGCTTGAGGAAGAAATTGTCCGTTTAAAGGAGGCCATCTCCGGAAAAAGAAAGCTCGTCGAGGCATTTTTCAGGAAAGAGTCAATGCCTTAAAGGAAGAGGCATCTTCTTCCATCGGGAAAAATGGAAGACTTTGGTTTCTGCGTTACTCAGCCTAAAGAAGAAGTTTCAAAGCTTCCTTCTTTTTTAACACGGAAGAAGATAAGGTGAAGCTTGATATTGCAGCTGATTGACTCCACTATTTCGGAAGCCAAGCAAATCATCCAAAGTACCTTTTATCCCGACTTTGTCTTTGATGAGGGGATACAGGAAAAAGAGGATTCGGAGTCTTCCTCAGAGGATGCGAAAAATTTCCATGCGATAGAAAAGGAAATTCGTGCCTTAAAAAAAGAGGGAGAGGAAAAAGCAGGAAGCCTTTTTCTCATTTACAAAGGAAAAGGGCGGACGCGGAAAAAGACGCTTACGGATAAGAGAGCAAGCTTACAGGATTTCTTGCACCAAAAGGAAAGATGCAGAATTCAGCTGGAGAACCTTCAGAATCTTGCCGAGCGCTATGAAGGCTTCGGACAGGCTGTTCGGAAGTGTATGCAGGAGAAAGAGCGGGAAAAAGGGCTTATCGGTGTTGTTGCGGATGTTTTAAAAACCAAGCCCGAGTACGAGCTTGCGCTCGAAACCACCTTTGCCGGCAGTCTGCAAAACCTTGTTACGGAAGAGGAGGGGACGGCAAAAGCGCCTCTTGGAGAAGCTGAAAAGAGAGAAGCTCGGCCGGGCAACCTTTTTACCTCTTAGTTCGATTCGAAAGGAAAGAGACGGACGTTATGACAGTGTTCGAGGGAGAAAAAGGGGCTGATCGGCGTATTTGCCGATTTTGTAGAAGTACCGAAGTCCTGTGCAGGGCTCGAGAATTATCTTTTATCCAAGGTTCTTCTCGTTGACAATCTGGACAATGCCCTCTCCATTGCCCGAAAATATAAACATAGTCTTCGCATTGTCACCCTGGACGGAGAACTTCTTCAGGCCGGCGGTGCTCTTTCCGGCGGAGCTTACCGAAATTCTTCCTCTCTTATTGGCAGAAAGAGGGAAATTGACGAGCTCGTGGAGACGCTGATAGCTATGGAAAGAGGAAGAAGGGAGAGAAGAGCTTCTCTACGAAGAGAAGAGGACGCACTGCAGGAACTATCCTCTATAGAAGCGGAAAAAAGAGAAGAAATTCTGAATCTGGATAAGCTATATCGGGAAAAACTCCTAACCTTCCAAGGTACAGTCAATGCAGAGAGGCAAACTCTCTCTACTAAGAGTTGACTTCTTAACAGAACAACTTCATGACTACGGAGAAAGGCTCGAAAAAGAACTTCACGGACCAGATGGATTTGGAAGAGGAAAAATAAAAAAATACTGCCGGCTCGGTAGAAAAGGACCAAAAATCAGATTCATGCTTTGGAAGAGAAGATTCGCGCTCTTCTTGAAAAGGAAGAAAAAAAGAAAAGAAAGCCTTAGCGCTTTAAAGAATAGAAGGGCGGAAATCGCAGAAGAAGAAAAGCGCTTCTACAAAGAAAAAGGAAGGAATCCAGGAAGAGCTCTTTGCAAATTGAGAAAAGAACAGCTCCGACTGGAGCATCAGAAGGAAAAAAACTGGAAGACCAGTCTGCCCAATCCGCGTCTCAGCTCTTCGAAGACTACGGAATCGGGAGTCAGTCAGGCAAAGCAGTATTTCGATGAAAATCTTTCCGATAATCCCGCACTTCCCTCGATTATTCAAGAGAAAAAAAGGCGGAAATGAAGGGACTAGGCTCCATTAACCTGGATAGTATTGAGCAATATACCGAGGTAAAAGAACGCTATGAATTCCTACGGAAACAGGTGGAAGACCTGATTAGCTCGGAGGAATCGCTTCGAGAGATTATTAAGGACTTGGACAGCGGGATGCGAAAGCAGTTCCATGAGAAACTTTCCACAAGATTCAAGAGCGCTTTTAATGAGGTTTTCCGTGTACTCTTTGGAGGAGGAAGCGGAAAAAAATCGAAATTGATGACAGCGAGGACCTGCTGGAAAGCGGTATTTCCATTATTGCGGAGCCTCCCGGGAAAGAAGCTGCAGAATATGATGCAGCTTTCCGGCGGAGAAAAGGCTTTAACTGCCATTTCCCTGCTCTTTGCTCTGCAAAGCTTGAAGCCCTCCCCCTTCTGTCTTCTGGACGAGATTGAGGCGGCACTGGATGACTCCAATGTGGTGCGCTTTGCGAAGTACCTGCATCATTTAACGAAAAACACGCAGTTTATCGTGATTACCCATAGAAGAGGAACCATGGAAAGTGCGGACCGTCTTTTTGGCGTTACCATGCAGGAAAAAGGGCATTTCCACTTTAGTCTCCGTGGACCTTGTGGAAGAACATTTGCAGATAACTATATCGAAATGGATTTAGTGGAAGAGCATTTGCAATAAGTAATTAGATATCAAACTATGGTATAAGGAGTAGCTATGGCGAATTTTTTCTCAAAAATTTTAAATAATCTCTTTCAGTCGGATCGGGTTGCCGATGAGGAATTTTACGAAGAGCTGGAAGAGGCTATGATACAGAGTGATGTTTCCTATCCAAGCTGCATGCGGATTATTGATGCAGTGAAGCGCGAGGCGGATCGAAAGGGCGTGAATCTTACCAAGGATGTCCAGAAGATTTTAAAGGATTATCTTTTGGACACCATGTCGGTAGACGAGGATTACTATAATTTTGAGAAAGAAAAGAGCATCATTTCCGTAATCGGCGTAAATGGTGTCGGAAAGACCACTTCTATCGGAAAGCTCGCCTACCACTTAAAGAAAAAAAGGGAAAAAAAGTTATTCTTGCCGCTGCCGATACCTTCCGTGCCGGTGCGATTGAACAGCTTGTAGAGTGGGGAAATCGTGTAGGGGTGGACTGTATTCACCAAAAGGAGGGTTCCGACCCGGCTGCCGTGGTTTTTGATGCTTTGCAATCCTTTAAGGCAAAGAATGCGGATGTTTTTAATTATTGATACCGCAGGAAGACTTCACAACAAGAAAAAAACCTGATGGAAGAGCTCGGAAAGATTAACCGTATTATTGACAGAGAATTTGCGGAAGGCTATAGAGAGACACTGGTGGTTCTTGATGCCACTACCGGGCAAAATGCGATGAGCCAGGCCAAAGATGTTTAAAGAATGCTCTCAGGTCACCGGTGTGGTTTTTAAGTAAAATGGACTCCACAGCAAAAAGGCGGTATGGCCATTTCCATTCAGGCGGAACTCGGACTTCCCGTAAAGTATGTGGGAGAGGGAGAAAAAGATCGAAGACCTTAAAGCGCTTTTGATGCCAAAAATATGTGGAGGATATTTTTCGCCTTTTTAGAGATTTCTTCCGGCTAAGTTTAAAAAAATAAAAATCTATTGTAGAAGTAAATTAAATATTAAAAACACCCAAAAATCAGGCAGTATGAAATTTCATTTCTGCCTGATTTTTGTTATAATGAGAAATAGTTGCAATCACAAAATATCTCAAAAACTTTATAAAAATACACGGTAGGAGATTACCATGATTGAAGTGGAACATATTACGAAAGATTATAAAGTGGCTAAAAGAGAGGCGGGCTTTCATAACGCTGTTAAAGCTTTATTTTCCCGTAAACAGGATACTGTAAGAGCTCTTAATGACATCAGCTTCAAAATTGATGATGGAGAAATTCTTGCCTATATAGGACCTAATGGTGCCGGCAAAAGTACCACTATAAAGATATTGTGCGGAATTCTGACCCCTGACAAAGGAAAGTGTATTGTGGATGGCTATGTTCCATGGAAAGACAGAAAATCATATGTTAAAAACATCGGGGTTGTGTTTGGGCAGAGAAGCCAGTTGTGGTGGGATATTCCAATCATTGATAGTTTTGAATTGATTAAGGATATGTACGATATAGATAGTCGTACATATAAACAGAATGTATCGGAATTGTGCCAGCTACTGGATTTAGAGAAAATAGTAAAAACGCCTGCTAGAAATCTTAGTCTTGGTCAACGAATGAGATGTGAAATTGTAGCATCATTATTACATAATCCCAAGATTCTTTTTTTGGATGAACCAAGCATTGGTTTGGATGCAGTATCTAAGTTGGCAGTAAGGGATTTTATAAAAAAAGAATCAATGTAGAAAAAGGGAACTACCGTTATATTAACAACACATGATATGCAGGACATTGAAGCATTAACACATCGTGTAATGTTAATTGGAAAAGGTCAAATTCTCTTGGATGGAAGCCTTGAAGAGCTGAAAAAAAGGGTCTCGGATAAGAAAGAGATAAGAATTAAATACTCCGGAAAAACTCCTGAACTATGTGAAGGGATGAATTACTTAGAACAAAAAGACGATAATTTAAGAATCTCATTAGACCCTAAGATGATTTCTGTTTCTGAAGGAATTGCGTACTTGTCTCGTGAGACTGAACTAATTGATTTGGAAGTATCTGATATATCGGCAGAGGAAATGGTAGCAAGACTCTATAAGGAGTATCAGATATGAAGAAGTACTTATCAGTGTTTAGAATTCGCCTAATAAACAATATTCAGTATAGGACGGTTACATTTGGCGCTATAGCTTCCAATATAGCATGGGTATTTTTGGAACTGATGATCTATGTGGCACTATATAATTCTGCCGGGCATGTACTGCCTATGACATTTTCTCAAATTGTCTCCTACGTTTGGATAAAAAGAATTGTAATGAATATGCTTGCTGTAGTTGCGTATGATGGAGAGATATATAGTGTTATTAATAATGGCGCTGTAGCATATGAACTGGTAAGGCCTATGGACTTATATGGAAAGTGGTATTTTCAGGCAATAGCTAATAGAGTCTCATCTACAATGATAACTTGCATCCCGGTGTTATTGATAGCAATAATACTCCCGGAACCATATAGACTGCAGTTTCCTATGAGTCTTCTACAGGCACTTGCATTTTTTATTTCTGTTTTTCTTGCACTGGGACTTGTCGTAGCGTTTGCCATGCTAATGTTTATTACATTGTTTTATACGATAGCTCAACGAGGGATAAAGATTATAGTTAAAGCAGTAAGCTCATTTCTATCAGGAGGAATGATTCCAATAACTTTTTTTCCTGAAAAGGTATTCGCTGTAGTGAAATATCTTCCCTTTTCGTCTATGCAGAGCACTCCGTTACTCATCTATAGTGGAAATATTACCGATATAGAAATTTTAAAAGGAATTGCTATGCAGATTTTATGGATGCTTATTTTAATTGTAATTGGAAAGGTTTTGATGAATCATTCAATAAAAGCATGTAGTTGTTCAGGGAGGATAAACACAATGAGAGTTTATCTAAGGATGATGGTACTGAATTTAGAAAGCCAAATGCAATATAAATTATCCTTTTTTATGACAGTTTTAGGTCAGTTTATAACAGCCTTTGCAGGATTATTCAGTATCGAATTTATCTTTGAACATGTGGATAAGATATATGGTTTTAACTATACCGATGTGATTTTGTGTTATGCGATTGTGGTTTTGTCTTTCTCAATAGGTGAAGCTTTTGCTGGCGGATTAGCAAGATTTGGTAGCATACTTGGAAATGGTGAATTTGATAGAGCATTAGTAAGACCGGGTAATGTTGTGCTCCAAGTACTGGCTCCGAGTGTAGATTTTACACGTATAGGTCTATTGATTCAGTCTGTAGGAACGCTTGCATATGCAATAGGTAAATCTGCTATCCAATGGGACTATAAAAAGATAATCACCCTTGTTCTAATGGTTGTCTGTGGAAGCATTTTGTTTTTTTCTATGTTTTTGTTTAAGGCGACATTTACTTTCTTCACTGTACAGGATTTAGATTTTTTAAATTTATTTACGTATGGAGCAAAGGAATACGGCAAATATCCGTTTTCCATTTATGGGAAGACTGTTTTATCCATTCTTACCTACATCATACCGCTGGCGTTGTTTCAATATTATCCTTTGTTGTATATAATTGGCAGAAAATCGGAAGCGTATTATATTGGTTTTCCATTGCTATCGCTTATTTTTTTGATTCCGTGTTGCTTATTCTTTAAATGGGGCGTTAGAAAGTATAAATCGACAGGCTCATGATGGTGATGAGAAAGAATTGAATGTATGGATGGTAGATAAGCATATTCCGACATAAAACTTACATGTAATGTATAGGAATGGTAGAAGGTTTTTTCTTGTCTTGGTTTATATTGCGATATATAACGGTATATATTGCAAGAGAAGGGACGGTGATTTGTATGAAGATGGCAAAGATTTTTAAAAATGGAGGAAGTCAGGCAATTAGACTCCCTAAGGAGTGCCGATTTTCATCAGATGAGGTAATGGTGAATAAGATAGGTGATACTGTTATTCTGCTTCCAAAACAGAATATGTGGGATTCGTTTATGAGAGCAATAGAGATGTTCTCGGATGATTTCATGGCGGATGGAAGAGCAACAGATATAGTGCAGGAGCATGAAGCGATAGGATGTAAATGCTTGTCATAAACATCTGCATTTATAGATACTAAAGAGGTAATAAATATGTTTGTAATTTTATGTATCGATTTCATGATGGTTTTGCTCTATTTGATTATAGGTATTCTATTTATTAGATCGAACGGCAGAGCAATTCGATATTTAACCGGACATGATCTTGACGAAAAATATATCCAATAAAAAGTAAAGAACTATGCATCATTTGCGGTAAGCAAATTATGAAATGGAGCCTATGTTTCATTATAGGGATTTGCGATAGATTTGCTTTGGGTTGGAGCTGGTCTTATATTAGCGGCTATTCTGAATACTATTCTAATAATCAAATTAATGGTATTTAGAGATCATTTTTGAAAATGGTAAATAACCTGTCCGTTCAAAAAAATCCGCCGGCTCTTTGATGTGGCCCTAAAAAGTTAGACTTTTTAAGCGTAGCAGTTTTTATGGTCGATGTGAACCCAATAGCTGTCAAGAAAAACACTTGACAGCTATTCTTTTTTGTTATTTTATTGCAGCGAGGTGTGCTATGGATGAATTTGTAGAAAAAGGTAATCTATTCCTGCTTTACTCGGGGACTTTTAAAGGAAAAACCAGAAAAAGGTCTATGCCTACCACATTATGGAAGACATGAGCTTCTCGGAAATCGGCATAGAAATGAATATTACGAGGCAGGCAGCACAGTACTTGTACAGTAAAAGCCGACGAACAACTTCGCTTTATGGAAGAGAATCTGCAGCTGGGGAAAAAAAGTGGTTGCGTATTCGTGCGCTGGCGGAGAAGATAGCAGAGCAAAGCGGGGATGAGGGAAATCAGGAAATTAGCAGGAGAAATAATGCATGGCATTTGAAAGCTTATCAGAAAGACTAAGTACAATATTTCAAGGTTTATCCGGTAAGGGGAAGCTCTCCGAGGACGATGTAAATCTGGCGCTAAAAGAAGTCCGTATGGCACTTTTGGAAGCGGATGTGAATTTCAAGCTGGTAAAAGACTTTGTTGCCAAGGTAAAGGAAAAGGCCATCGGCGAAGAAGTATTTTCTTCCTTGAGTCCCGCTCAAACCGTAATTAAAATCGTAAAAGAAGAACTTACGGCGATGATGGGTGAGGAAAATACCGAGCTGAAGCTCCGTCCCCAAAGTGAGATTAGCGTCCTTATGATGGTCGGTCTGCAGGGTGCCGGTAAAACGACTACAGCGGCTAAGCTGGCCGGAAAGTTCCAGAAGATGCATAGAAAGCCTCTTCTCGTTGCCTGTGACATTTACCGGCCTGCTGCGATTGAGCAGTTAAGAGTCAATGCGGAAAAGCTCTCCATTCCCTTCTTTAGTCTGGGAAATCAGGTTAAGCCGGAGGAAATCGCCAAAAAGAGCTTATGAAGAGGCGAAAGAGAAGGGATATAATCTTCTCATTTTGGATACGGCAGGTCGTTTGCAAATTGACGATGCTTTGATGCAGGAATTAAAGCGTATGAAGGCTGCCGTTCCGGTGGATTGGACAATCCTTACCGTAGACGCGATGACCGGTCAAGAAGCGGTCAATGTCAGTCAGAGCTTTAGTGAAGACATCGGCGTAGACGGTGTTATTCTTACGAAGTGTGACGGAGATACGAGAGGCGGTGCCGCCTTTGTCCATTAAAGGCTATGACAGGACAGCCTATTTTATTCCTCGGTATGGGGGAAAAAGCTTTGCCGAGCTTGAGCCCTTCTATCCGGATCGTATGGCCGGAAGAATCCTCGGCATGGGCGATGTCCTTTCTTTAATCGAGAAAGCGCAGAGCGAAATTGATGAAGAGAAGGCGAAGGAATCCGTTCGTAAGCTTTCCAAAGGGCAGTTCAACTATGATGACTTCATGGAGCAAATGAACCAGCTACAAAAGCTGGGCGGAATTGCCGGGATTTTAAAAATGCTTCCGGGGATGAATAAGGCGATGCAGGGAATAGACCTTGAAGACTCCGAGAAGAAGATGAAGCAGGTAAAATGCATCATTCAGTCCATGACCTTTAAGGAAAGAGCCAATCCGAAGCTTATGAATCCTTCCAGAAAGAAGAGAATTGCAAGCGGTGCCGGTGTGGATATTTCTGAAGTAAACAGACTGGTAAAGCAGTTTGAAGAAATGCAGAAAATGATGAAGCAGTTCGGCGGAGGAAGAGGAAAGCACGGCGGCAGTCCGTTTGGCGGCGGTTTTCCCGGTATGGGCTTCCCGGGCATGGGTGGCAAAGGAAAAGGATTTCCTTTCTAAGATAGGTGAAGAGAATCAGAAATTCCAATCCCGGATTTCATATATTTAAAAGAAATTTGGTAAATATTGTATAAATTGGTTTCAACAGCATTGCTGAAGAAATAAATCAAGTGTATTTTCAAAGGAGAAAAAAATGGCAGTTAAGATCAGATTAAGAAGAATGGGACAGATCCACGCACCGTACTATCGTGTAATCGTAGCAGATTCCAGAAGCCCGAGAAACGGTAGATTTATCGAGGAGTTAGGATACTATGATCCGACTAAGGAGCCTACTGTATTTAAGGTAGATGCTGAAGCTACAAAGAAGTGGTTACAGAATGGTGCTCAGCCGACAGAAACCGTAGCTAGACTTCTCAAGAAGTTTAACATCTAACTCTACAAGGAGGGGATGCTGTAATGAAAGAACTTCTGGAGACCATTGCAAAAGCATTGGTTCAGTTTCCCGAAGATGTTCATGCCGAAATGGAAGAGAAAGAAGGAGAAGTCTTTCTCACCCTTTCTGTAAATGAGCAGGACATGGGAAAAGTGATTGGACGCTCAGGCCGTATTGCTAAGGCAATTCGTTCTGTGATGAATGCAGCTGCATCCAAGCAAAACAAGAGAATATCCATCGATATTCAGTAAAACAGGCGAGATTTATCTGGCAGTTATGATAAGCGCTGTAAAAGCAAAGCTAAAGATTTTTGATTGCTGTACAAGTCTGTAGAGCATAATGACGCTTTGATTTTACAGCCCTTTTCTTTAGGAGCGGTAAACTATGTTAGAAGAATTACGAGTGGGCATTGTAGGAAAGCCCTCATGGATTAAAAAGGGGAACTTAAGGTCTTCCCACAACGGACGATCCGAAAGCGATTTTTCCGCCTTAAAGGAAGTTATTTTTAAAAAAAGAAAGCAAGGGCTTGATCTCCAAGGTAGAGCGAGAAGAAAGAGAGTTTCCGCAGTCCGCTATCATAAGGATACCGTCCTTTTTAAGCTTAAAAGGGGATTGACAGCATAGAACTTGCCGAAAAAAATATAGAGATTACTCTCTTTATGTAAAAAGAGAAGAGGCCCTCTCCTTAGAGGAAGGAGAATATTTCCTCGGAGATTACCTCTGCATGGAGGTTTTTTTATCGAGGGAGAGGAGAGCCTTGGGCAGGTCTCGGAGCTTATTGAAACCGGAGCCAATCTGGTTTTTCGTAGTAAAAAGGAAAGGATAAGGAATATCTGATTCCGCATGTTCCTGCTATCGTCTACTCTATAGAGAACAATCGTATCCATATTCATACCATACCGGGGTTACTCGAATTATGATGAAATTTACTGTACTGACCTTATTTCCGGAACAAGTAGAAGCTGCATTTTCCCACTCCATAATGAAAAGAGCGATGGAAGATGGGAAAATAGAGCTACGCTGCATCAATATTCGGGATTATACGAAAGATCCGCACGGGCATGTCGATGATGCGCCCTTTGGCGGCGGAGCGGGAATGCTTATGCAGGCTGAGCCAATCTATGAAGCATTTTCGGATCTACAAGAAAAAAAGAAGCTCCTACAAAGGTAATCTACTGTTCTCCGAGAGGAAGAATATTTTCACAGAAGATTGCAGAAGAGCTGGCAGGAGAAAGTCATATCGTTTTTCTATGCGGACACTATGAGGGAGTGGATCAGAGAGCCTTGGAGCTCCTTCATGCGGAAGAGCTTTCCCTCGGGGACTATGTATTAAGCGGTGGAGAGCTGGCCTCAGCCATTATGATGGATGCCATTTCCAGAGTAAGAGAAGGCGTGCTCAACAAAAAAGAGAGCTATGAGGAGGAGAGCTTTCTCGAACGGTCTTTTGGAATATCCGCAGTATACAAGACCGAGAGAATATAAGGGACTCACGGTTCCGGAGGTCCTTCTTTCCGGAGATCATAAGAAAATTGCAGCATGGAGACATGAGGAAAGTTTAAAGCTAACCGAAGAGGTTCGTCCCGATCTCTATCAGCTCTATAGAGAAAAGGAATCCTGAAGAATTTCAGCCTAAGAA